>JAESFN010000067.1_pt1 | contig 249996 bp, 248 predicted proteins | sample 9269411 | NCBI WGS metagenome assembly JAESFN01 (sample SAMN14505399, study PRJNA617100) | algae metagenome | isolation source: Iphinoe sp. HA4291-MV1 and co-occurring heterotrophs from trail next to... | place: USA: Maunawili Falls, Hawaii | collected 2009-07-25
GTGGCGCCCCGCGCCGCTGAACCCAACTAGCGGTCTGGGAGAAGGCTAGGGGTCAGAACTTGTATTTGAAGCCAGTCCAGATCGTCCGTCCGATACCGGGCTTCATGCCGTCCTCGCGGTCGGTGATGTAGAGCTTGTCGAGGAGATTATCGCCGGCAACGAAGACGCTCGCGCCCGTATCGCCGATGTCCATGTTGAAGCGCGCCGACAAGAGCCAGACTTCCGGCACCTGGCCGTCCTCACCAGCTTCCTCGACTTCGCATTCCCACTCGCCTGGCGTGGAAGTCTCCTCGCACTCACCTTCGTATTGGCCGTACGGCGTATTGGCCGCGTCGGTGAAGAAGGCGCCGCGATAGGTCCACGTCGCGCTCGCGTCCCAGCGCCAACCTTTGCGCTGCTCGACACCCAAGGTCAGCGCGGCAACGTGGAACGGCACTTCAGGCAGACGGTTGCCGTTGAAATTGCCTTCCGGCTCGCCGTCCTCATCGTACACGGTCGCATCGGTGAAGACGCTCCGTGCGTAGGTGTAGTTCGCCGCGCCATAGAAGTTGAGCGAGCCGCCCGTGAACGGCTGAGAGTTCAGGCGGCCATAGAGCTCGACGCCGCTGATCTGGACCTCGTCCGCGCGACCGTATTCGCGGTCGCCACCGTCCGTGAACGTGTCACCGTACTGGTAGTCCTTGATGCGCTGGTGGAAGCCCGTAACCTCGAAGTCGAGACCACGGATGGCCGAGCTCCTGAGACCGAGGTTGAAGTTGTCGCCGATCTCATCCGGAGCCGGGAAAGCTTCGTTGCGCAGAACAGCCGTCGACATGCCCCGGTGATAGCCGCCGAACACAGTGGTCTGACGGAGACCGGTATAGGCGAAGGCAATGCCCGGGAGCGCATTGAAGTTCGAGAAGCTGTCTCTCTTCCGGTCCGGATCGAAGATGATGCCGTCGATCTCGAGGCAGTCGTCGGTACCGAATGCGGCGTTGCAGTCGGCATCGTCGCCTTCGCCGGCCTCACTCTCTTCCTCCGCGATCACGCGATTGCGGCGGTTGATCTCGTACCACTCGAACCGCACGCCCGGGACGACGTTGAAGTCTCTCGCGACATACATGTTCGTCTGCAGGAAGGCTGACACCGTGTTGGCCTGCAAGGAACGGTCGAACAGCGTTGCGCCCGCTTCGTCTCCATCCTTGAGGATCTCGTTGTCGGCACCCAGGAAGTTGCGGTTCGTCATATCCTGGTACTCGTAGCGGATACCGGCCTGGATATCCTGCTTGAGACCGAGAACATTACGGTTCGCGAACTCGGTGCGCACCTCGCCGCCGACGTGGCGGAACGTGCGCAGACGGCCGAACATGGTGTCTTCGCCGAACAGGTAGCCCTCGTCTTCCTGAACGGGGGTGGCACCCGGCGTTCCATCCGGATCAGCATCGAATGTCATGAGCTGATAGCGGTCGCGGCGATGGTAGCCCGCGTAGAAGCGGCTCGTGACCGTCGTGTCGTCGTCGACATAGGCGTTGTGCACGACCTGGCCGCGCCAGATGTCGCCGTTGTACGTGTTGAGACCGGACGCCGGGGCGAAGCACGTCTTGCAATGCTTGAGTCCGAAGAACGCGCGCTCCGCGCTTCCCTGATATTCCTCAGCGAGCTGTTCCGCGAAGGCTTCTGCCTGCGCTTCGGTACCCGTGAAGTCCTCCTCGACGCCGCCGAGGAAGTTCTGCTCGTCGTAATTGTCGCGCTGGCGCGCGTAGATGACTGAGACGGTCAGATCCTGCGCGGAGCCCTTCCATCCCAATGCGCCGTAGAAGTCATGAACGCGCAGACGCTCGGTATCCCACGCGCCCTGAACGTTCTCTCCCGAGTAGGAGAAGACAGCGCCGACGTTCTCTGCGTGCTGGCGGGTGTGAACGTGCCAGCGCGAGGAAATATCCAGATCGTTGCCGCCGGTGCGTACTTCGCCGTCTTCGTTCTCGTAGCTTCCCGTACGGCTCTTCGTGAAGCCGATGGCGGAGCTGATGACCGTCTCCTCAGGACCGAATGGCGAAAGGTTGCGCGAGTTCACGACGCCGAAGTTGTTGTTCGGGCCGTGCGTGATAACGGTGCCGCGAAGCACCTCGATGCTTTCCGTGCGATCGATCGGCGCCCAGTAGTGGACCGAGGGATCGAGCCAGAGCGCAAGGTTGACGGCATGGCCGTCTTCCATTGTGAGGATCTTGCGCGAGCGGCGCGGAGGCGAGCCGCGGAGACCGATGCCGCCATGATGCGCGGCAGCGTCGTCGTTGATGACGATCACGCCCGGGACGCGCGTCAGCGCCTCGTTGATGTTGCGCGGATCTTCTTCCGCGAGATCCTGCGCAGTGATGTTCGTTGCGGCCGAAGAGAAGCCCTCGAGGTTGCTCGGGACCAGCTGAACCGGATTGATCGGCGTCTGCGCCGACTCGGTGGCACGGGCGCGAGCCCCTGCACTGCCTGGAGCGCCATAGACCGGGTTGTCATTCGGCGGAGAGGTATCCGCAGTCTGGGGAGCGGGCTCGAAAGCAGCAGCCGGTGCCTGCTTGGCAGGTGCGGCCTTCTTGGCTGCGGCCTTCGGTGCCGGCGTGGCCTTTTTCTGGATGACCTGCACTTCGGGCAATGTGCTACCGCCGGCAGGCTGGGCCGCCTGCTGCGCGAACACCTGGCCCGGAACGAACACAAGCGCCGCTGCAGCGCCAAATTTCGCGGAAAGTCGTGTCTTTTTATGTTTAGGCATTCTTCCCCTCCCCAGCTGGTCACGTGAGGGGACGCGCGATGCATCCTACGAATGACAAAACCGTCACGTGACAGCGCCGTCATCCGTGAAGCTTAAGAGTCACAGCTGCAAGGGAGGTTTTTCCCGGGTTGTACTCGGGAGTTCCTAATCGGCCCGGAGTGTTGCAACAAAGCATGAGTTTATAGGGACTTATTCCCACTTAGAGGGGAGAAAGTCCCTCTCGACGAGAAGTCGACCTCGACGCTGACCTTGAGCGTTGCTTTGGTCCCGCGCGGAAGCATCAGGCACAAAACGCATTACGGGGCCTCGTTTCCGAGACCCCGCAACGTAGCCAGACGGGAGAACGTCGAGCTTTAGAACCTCATCTTCACGCCGCCATAGGCCGTGACGGGCGGTGCTGGAGTAATGGTCTGGGCGTTCGTGAAGAACTCTTCGTCCAGACCGCTCACCGTACCGGCCTCATTCGCCAGCTCACGGTCGAAGTAGTTGCCGAACAGCCCGTACCGGGTGTCGAACACGTTATCGAGCAAGCCATAGATCTGAATGTGATCGGTCACATCATAGGAGGTGTGGAGGTCCACCGTGGCGTAGCCGGGTAGGCGTTTGCCATCGTTGCCTTCGTCTCCGAAGAACACCTGGTCGCTGGCTGCAACGAGGTCTCCGCCGAACCGCCACTTGCTCGTAATCCAGTAGTCGAAGCCGGCCTTGAAGCGGTGCATCGGCACACCCGGAAGATGATCCCCCTTGTTCACCTGGATACAAAGAGCATCGCTCGAACCGGCGCATTCGAAGGCCGCGGAATTCGGACTATTGGGCGAGGAGAGGATGAGCGGCGTTTGGAAGGTCGCATCAACCAGCGCGTAGTTGGCGTAAGCCGACCACCGCGTCTCCTGATACTGAATGCCTGCCTCGATGCCCTGACGTTGCGTCTCGCCCGCGTTCTGGAAGAAGCCACGGCCCTGAGATACGGCCGACGTCACCGGAATGATGTCGTCCTCGTTCGTGGCGTGGAATAGCCCGAAGCTCCAGTTGAGATGCTGAGTCTGGCTGAGCGAAGCCAGCTCGCCCCTGAGGCCCAACTCCCATGTCTTCGAGACCACTTGCTTCAGCGGCGGATCGGCCGTGAGGAAGCTCTCGATGAGGCAGGGATCTTCGGGATCGGCGCAGGCAAGCTCGGCAGCCGTCGGCGCGCGATTGGCCTCGGCGTAGCTGCCGTAGAGCGTCAGTCCCGGCAGAAGCTTGTACGTCGCTCCGGCCATGGGATTGAAGCGCTCGTAGGTGTGCGTACCCGTGAGCTTGTCTTCCTCGCCGTCTTCGATCTCGCCCTGGTTGTCGAGTTCGATGCGCGCGTAATTGTAGCGGCCGCCCACGGTCAGGGCCAATCGGCTCGTGAGGTCGATCGTGTCGGAGAAGTAGATGCCGACATAATCGTTCTTGGTCAGCAGCGCGCGGGGCACGAAATCATCCGGCTCTGCGATCATGAAAGGCGGATCGAAGCTCTTGACCACGAAGTTCGGCGCGAAGAAGCCGAGTTCGCTGTTGGCCGTGTACTTGACCTTGCCGTGGTCGTAGCTCGTACCGATCAGGAACTGGTTGTTGTAGCCGAACAGAGGCGTCTTCTCGACAGCCTGCACGGAGCCTCCGAATCCGTCGGCATCCTGGCTGGTCCGGTCGATGGAGCCATAAACGAGGTCGTCGTTGAACTCCATCGTGTTGCCGTTGCGATCGATGAACGGCTCGGGAGCACCGCCGCCTTCATCCTCTGCGCAAACGACGTCGGGAGTGCCTGCGTTGTTGTCGTGATCGCACTCCTCCGCCTCGGCGATGTTGCCGTCCACATGCTTCTGCTTGAACATGCGGTAGTAGGCGGCACCCGAGAACGACAGAGTGCTCGTGGCCTTCACCGCGCCGTTCAACGAGACCATCGCCATTTCGTTGTCGGTCGTCTGCGGCGAGGTGAACGTCTTGCTCCAGCCGAGATCGAGGAGCTGCACGGGAGCAGCCGCGGTGACGCCCACCTCGTTCTTGGCGCCCGTGAAGTTCAAGTGAAACTCGGCGTCGCTCGTCTTGACGCCGACGTCCGCATACATCCGGCGGACCTCGGACTCCGAGAAGTCGCGGAAGCCGTCGTCCTTGATGCCTTCGACAGCGAGGAAGGCGCCCCATGCTCCGCTTCTTGCGCCGGTCGCCAGCGAGCCTTGAAGGCGCCCGTAGGAGCCGGCACGCATGTCGATCTCGGTGCCCTGGAAGTTGAAGCCGTCACGCATGTTGATCGTCGCGGCGCCGCCGATGGCATTGAGGCCGAACACCGGGTTCGCACCTATCAGCGTGATGCCGTCGACAGCGTTCGACGGCAAGAAGTCCCAGTTGACGATGTCGCCGAAGGCCTCGTTGATGCGCACGCCGTTCTGGTAGACGGCAATGCCTTGGGCAGCGCCGTTGAGCGGAGAGGCATCGTAGCCGCGGAATTGCAGCGTGCGCTGGAACACGTTGCCCTGAGCGTCGCTCAGGATGACGCCCGGTACCGTATTCTGAAGCACGTCGGGAGCCTGCACTTCGCCCGTGCGTGAGAAATCTGACGACGAGGCATGGCCGACGGCGCCGGGAAACTTCGCGATCGGAATGTTGCTGCCACCGACAGGCGACATCTGGACCGTGCCTGGCGGGGCGCCCATCGCCTCCACGGGCTCTTGCGGTTCAAACGCAGGCGCTGGCGCGGCAGCGGGCTCTGGAGCTGGCGGCGGGGCCTTTTTGACGACAGTTTTCTTCGGCGCTGCCTGCTTGGTCTCAGCTTTTTTCTTTTGAATGACCTCGACTTCGGGCAGCTGACCGCCGCCCGCTGCCGGCTTTGCCGGTTCTGCTGCTTGCTGGCTTTGAGCAACGGCCGGTACGGCACACGTTGCAGTCACCAGCAGCGCCAATCTGAGCGCTCTCGTAAGCTTCATTTGTGGACTTCCCCCAGACTTTTACTTTCACCCGCGCAAGACTCGCTCCGACCGCGCGATGCCTGCGACAGTTTCGAGCAGTAACTTCTGGGGACCCGCAGCAACAATGGCACTAATTCCCGATCTCCCCCTCGTGCAGAACCAGCAACGACCTGTTGCACAATGTCCGCGAAATGGAGGGATTCTGACGGGTTACATCCGTTTAAATGACGAATGCGCAATCCAGAGAGATGACAATACTGAAATACTACGCATGGAATTTTTCCCGCGTTTGAAGTCAGCCGGGACAGAGACCGGATGATCGGCGCCCGAGTCTTCCGGATGGGATAGGAAAGATCGCGGCCGCGTGCGGGCGGAATACCGGGATATCTGCAGGCTAATTTAGCCTGTTCACCTGAGAAGCAGGTGCCGTTACGCTAAATCGAAGCTGACAAAGACATCCGAGCGAGGCCGTGCATGGCGACCCGTGGTTTCTCCGGCAAACGGCCGCCCACCGACGTTGCCGCGCGCTTGCCGCCCGGACAATCCCTGACGCAGGACTTCCCTGTCCTGTCCGCCGGACCGACACCCTCGATTGCCCCCATCGACTGGACCTTCACGCTCAAGATCGGGCCGAAGCCAGTGTTCAAATGGAGCTGGAGCGAGTTCAACGCCCTCCCGCAGACGGAGATCACGCGCGACATCCACTGCGTGACCACCTGGTCCAAGTTCGACACGCCCTGGCGAGGCGTCCTCGTCGACGATCTTCTCTCGGCAGCGGGCCTCGAGGCGCCGACCGACTTCACCCTCGCGCATTCCGTCGATGGCTACTCCACCAATGTGCCTGCGAAGGATCTCCTGGGCGGCAAGGCCATGGTGGCCACGCACTACGACGGCAATCCTCTCACGCCCGACCACGGCGGGCCGGCGAGACTGCTCGTGCCCCATCTCTACTTCTGGAAGTCGGCGAAGTGGATCAACGCGCTGCAATTCACCCAGAAGGACGAGCCTGGCTTCTGGGAGCTGCGCGGCTATCACATCTACGGCGATCCCTGGCGTGAGCAGCGCTACACGGACGATCCGTGACCATTGCCCCGGGCCGATCCGCACCTCTGCGCTGGCAGAAGGCCACGATCCAAAGCATCGCGCACCAATCCCCGCGCGCCGTCAGTGTCTTCCTCGATGCGCCGATCGCCCGGCACATGGCTGGTCAGCACATCAACGTTCGCCTGACTGCGCCGGACGGCTATGCGGCCCAGCGCAGCTACTCGATCTCCTCCGCGCCCGGAAGTTCGCACATCGAGCTCTTGATCGAGCGCTTGGATGAGGGTGAGGTCTCGCCATACTTTCACGAGGTCGCTCAAGCGGGCGATGTCATCGAGGTGCGCGGACCGATCGGCGGCCATTTTGTCTGGCGGCCAGACGATGGCGGACCGCTCCTGCTTGTCGCGGGCGGCTCCGGTATCGCCCCGCTGATGGCCATGACCAGGGAATGGACGGCGAGCGGCGCCGAGACGCCGCTCAAGCTCGTCTACTCCGCCCGTACGTGGGAGGAGCTTGCATTCCGCGACGAGCTCCTTGCGCTCGAAGCGGCAAAACCGCACTTCGCACTCACGTTCTCGACGACGCGCGGAGAATCTCGGCGCGCCACCGACTTTGGTCGTCGCCTTGGCCGCGATCTTTGGATGGATATCCTTGCGAGGTGGGGAAAGGCCCCGCGTCACGTCTTCATTTGCGGGTCCAACGCCTTCGTCGACGCAATGGCCGCGAGCTTGATTGAGGCCGGCATTAAGCGCGAGGCCATCCGCACCGAACGTTACGGCGGCAACGCTGCCTGAGCTGATGACAGGCCCTAGCCGGCCAACCGTTTCAGATGCGCCAGCGCATCCTCGGCGAGCTTCCGCGTAAGCTCCGCTGCTGGGAGCTCCACCGAAAGCGCTGCCGCTTGTCCCGACCAAAGCGATGAGAAATCGGCTGAGCCCTTTGCCTCGGCCGCCGCCTTGAGCGGCGCTAGACCGGCGATGGCTGTTGGAAACGCAGGAGCGTCAGCGCTCATCGGTCCCACTTCGTTCATGAGACGGTTGAGTATCCCGCGCGCCGGACGCCCGGTGAAGAGATTCGTCATCGCCGTGGCATCGTCACGCGACCACTTCAATGCCTCTCGATGCAACGGGCTCACTTTCGCTTCAGGACAGAAGAGATAAGACGTCCCGACCTGCACGCCGGCCGCCCCGAGCGCAAAGGCGGCAGCAATGCCCCTTCCGTCGGAGATGCCACCGGCTGCAATAACCGGCACCGTCACCGCATCCACGACCTGAGGCACCAGCGCGAACGTGCCGACTTGTGTCGCCACGTCGGTCGTGAGGAACATCCCGCGGTGCCCGCCCGCTTCCGCGCCCTGCGCGATGATGGCGGCGCACCCTCTCTCGGCGAGCCAGCGCGCTTCCGCGGCGGTTGTCGCCGAGCCGATGATCTTGGCGCCCGTCGCATACACCCGTGCGAGCAGGCTCGGCTCGGGGAGGCCGAAATGGAAGCTCACCACTTCCGGCTTGAGCTCCTCGACGATCATGCAGGCCGCGTCGTCGAACGGTGCCCGGCTCAACGCTTTGACGGGCGCATCGGGATCGAGCCCGAGCTCCGCATAGTAGCTGGCCAGTCGCGTCTTCCAGCGCTGATCAGCCACTGGATCTGCATCTGGCATCCGATGCACGAAAAAATTGACGTTGATCGGCCGCCGCGTCGTCCCCCGGATCGTCTCGAGGTCGGCGCGAATCTGGTCGGGAGTAAGCATCGCGCATGGCAGCGCTGCAAGCCCACCTGCGTCGGCAACGGCAATAGCGAGTTCCGTCGTGCACGGTCCGGCCATCGGCGCGAGCAGGATGGGATGCTCGATGCCGAAAAGCTCGGTGATGCGTTGGTCAGGCCACGTCATAACGAAACTCTACAGCATTCCTAGCCGCACTGCACAGTGTCGCTGCGCCCCCGCCGAAACCTGCCCTGAGCTCGAGCGCAATCATTTAATCCATGTCGGCGCCGTCACATCGCGCTGCTAGCAGGAGCAAACAAGTGGGAGGAGCGTGTCGTCAGAGCCACTTCTAGGCCAATAGCGCGGCTTGCGGCCTCCGGCATTCGTGGGATCTCGCAAAAGCCGGATTGCTGCCATTTTCTCTCGCTCTATCGGGCGCGGTCCCCAATCGCACCAATAGGAAACTGATGCAGCGCGTATTGTTCCTCTTTGTATGTGCTCTGGCTCTCGCCAAGGTTGCCGACGCAGGTCCGATCGACCAGGCGCTCATGAAGCTCGGCCCCGAGGAGCGCGCACGGCAAGTCTGCATCATCAAAGGCATAGAGACGGTGCGCAAGGACAAGCGCCTGCGCCAGGCCGACCGGATGAAGACCAGCATTCTGCAGCCGGCGCAGTTTACCGGAACGGTCGTGACCGCGACCGGCGGCGCCGTCCGCATGCAGCATCACTGGTATGTGCTGAAGTTTACCTGCGAAGTCACCGACGACCTGATGAAGGCCAAGACCTTCACCTTCGAGCTCGGCGACGAGATCCCCAAGGACAAGTGGGAAGACTACGGCCTCTGGGACGGCTGACGTTCAAAGCGAGACCGATCGACTTCCGCACCAGATACGACGACCGCCCCGGCGCAAAGCCGGAGCGGTCGAATTCACGTCAGTGAAGGCTCGGTGCTACCTGCACACCTTGTACATCTTCACGACCTTGTGGCCGTGATGACGATGGACCTTCTTGACCCAGTGGCAGTGCTTCTTCTTTTTCCAGAAATGCTTCTTCTTGTAGTGGACCTGCTGCACCAGCGGGGATTCGATGGTCACGACCTTCTTAGCGGCCGGCATGGCACTGGCGGGGGCGGCGAACGCTCCGACTGCGCAGCAAGAGAATGCTACAGCGGCAGCGATCGTGCGGTAAGTACTCGTCATATTCGGTAGCTCCTTGGACTATAGGGCGTGACCCCTGCCATGGAGAACGACGAACCCGTAATCTTCCGTCGAAAAAATACGTACCCGAGAAACGGCCCAATCAAGCCCTCTGCCCTGCGTTGCGAGCATCCCTGCACTGACGTTACCGCGGTCTCGCAAAGTTGCATCTCCGATCCCACCTAGGTCCGAACAAAGCGGGCGACGCATGGCTCGTGCAGTGTGCGCGAGCCGCGCCGGACCCGCCTCGGAGTGATCGCAATGAACTTAGGATTCCTCACAAGCGGATTAGGAGAAGCGCCGAAGGCTGAGGACAAGAGCACGAGGCAGCCCGTGCGCGATGACACTATCCTCGACGCCTATTCGCAGGCGGTGGTCGGCTCGGTCGAGGCCGTGTCGCCTGCAGTCGTGCACGTCGGCGTCAAGGGCGAGCGCCGCGGGCGCCCCGCGGAAGGCGCAGGCTCAGGCGTCATCCTGTCGCCCGACGGCCTGATCCTGACCAACAACCACGTCGTCGAGGGCGCGCGCGAAATGCGCCTGACGCTCGCCGATGGGCGTTCGTTCATGGGCCGGATTCTGGGAACGGATCCCGACACGGACCTCGCCGTCTTGCGTGGCGATACCTCCGACCACCTGCCGACGGCCGTGCTCGCCAATTCGAAGCAGGTCCGGCCCGGGCAGGTCGCGATCGCCATCGGCAATCCGCTCGGCTTCCAGTCGACCGTCTCGGCCGGCATCGTGAGTGCCGTGGGTCGCTCGCTCCGGGCGCAGAACGGCCGCCTCATCGACGATGTCATTCAATCGGACGCAGCTCTCAATCCTGGCAACTCAGGCGGACCTCTGGTCAACTCGAGCGCCGAGGTCATCGGCATCAACACGGCCATGATCATGGGCGCCCAGGGAATCTCGTTCTCGGTCGCCTCGAACACGGCGCTCCACGTGCTGATGCAGATCCTGGCTCATGGTCGTGTGCGCAGGGCCCGCCTCGGCGTTGCTGGTGAGCCGGTCCCGCTGCTGCGGCGCACGGCCTACCGGGCCGGGCTGAAGCAGGCAACGGCTGTCGCCATCCGGGATGTCCAGGCGGGTAGTCCGGCGGCCCGCGCCGGATTGCGCGTGGCCGATCTGATCGTCTCCGTTGATGGCGAGCCCGTCACCGGTGTCGACGACATCAGCCGCATCCTCGATCACGAGCACATCGGACGCACCGTCAAGCTTGGGATCGTCCGTGGCGAAGACATCATCGAGGTTTCAGCCGAACCGACCGAACGCCTCGAATAGACGAACACTGGGATCCGCTTCGCCTCGGCGAGGCGGGCCCACTTTCGACTATCACTCCGCGGACAGATAGCTCACGATGTCCCGGATCTCGTCGCTCGAAAATTGTATCTGCGGCATGTTGCGGTGACGCGAGCCGATACCTTCCGCAAGCTCGAACTCGAGCCGTTCCGTCGGATAGCTGCGCAGAACTGTCCAGAGATTGGGTGCCGCGGCGAGCGGACTTGCCGCGCCGGCCGTCACCCCGTGACACCGGCTGCAATTCTTCTCGAGCAATGCCTTCCCGTCCGCAGTCTCGTCGGCACTGGCTCCGCCCGCACCCAGAACGAGCAATAGTCCGAAGATCGTCGCGAGCCGCGCTCGTCGCATGCCATCCTCCACAAGGCTGATCACGCACGCCAGCAGAAGTCCGCCTTCGGGTCTCTGATCTCGATCAAAGAGGCGGAGCGGTGAGAGCATGCCTCATACCGTCCCGCGCCTTGAGGCGGCGGTCTAGATGTCGGCTCTCATTTTCAGATTTTGGCGCCTCATCCCCCGGCGGGAGTCGGCTTGAATGTTGGTTGCGGGGACCCGCAACCGTCGCGGCAGTCCCAAGCGAGACGTTATCCCCTTCACGCTGGCCGGATGAGAAACTAGCCGCCTCTCGCACAGGAGGTTGTAGATGACGTCTAAGCCGCAACCCCGAATCGCGGATGTTTGTGTAAAGAGTAGAGAGCCGGTTGGCTCAACGCTTGGAGCGAAGCATCCGATGGCTGACTTCCCGCGCTTTGAATACAGCATGCATGACGTAAAGCATGCGGGCAACGCTTTGAGAGGAGAGATCCTCTGGGACGAGAGTCGGCGTGATGAGCTCCTAGAGATCTTTACGATCGCGAATAGCTGGATAGACGGGCACGCCTTCCCGATGTTTCGGATCAAGCACGAAGCACTCGGCAAGGTCAAAAGCTGTAAGCTCAGCGGGCTCACGTTCGCTCGACTGAAGCGTATGAGATCGGTCCGGAAGAAGCTGAGCGCGCTTCCAACCCTTAAGCTTGATCAGATTCAAGACTTGGGCGGTTGCCGCGTTATTTTGGCGTCGATTGATGATGCCAACAAGCTCATCGACTGCTTCCGGCAAAAGGGTAAGCACGCCCTTCACAATCAGGGGGACTACATCGAGCAGCCGAAACGCGGCGGCTATCGTAGCCATCACATGATCTACAAGTTCCAGGGAGAAGGCGAGGCTGAAGTCTTTAACAATCGACGAATTGAGATCCAAATCCGTACTCGCCTTCAGCACACCTGGGCGACTGCCGTCGAAGCCGTTGGAACGTTCCGCCAGGAGGATATGAAGGCAGGAAAAGGAAATCCGGACTGGCTCCGCTTGTTCGAACTGATGTCTGCAGAGTTCGCATTAGCCGAGAGGTGCCCTGAGCCTCAAGAGGTCCCAGGGCACGAAGATCGGGTACGCGAGATTCGAGACCTGGATCGGAAGCTCAATGCGGTTGAGACACTCGAATCGATGCGGCACGCAGTCCGGTTCACGAGCACCTATATTCAAGGGGCGTATGCCCCCGAATTCTACCGCATCGAATTCAATCGCAAGAAGAATGAGGTGCGCGTGTCGCCGCACTTGGCAGCTAGAGAAGGCCTCCGGGAGCAGCACAGCGTTGAGCAAAGCTCGTTGATCGCCGGAGACGGGGCGATCAACACAGTTTTCGTGTCTGCTAGCGGCATTGAGGATCTGAAGCAGGGTTACCCGAACTACTTCGGAGACGTGCAGCTCTTCAACACCAACCTCAAGCATGTCGTCGAGGGAGATGCGGCGAAGGAATACACGATGCCGCCTCAGGAGGCAGTTCCTGCGCCACCCCACGAAGCGCCGAACATGTCCTGGTTTAGGCCGGGAGCCGGACGACGCTGGAGGTGATATGAGCCGAAATGGCTTTCAGCTTAGGCCGAAACATGCATAGCGACGACGCGTTCGGCTTCTTGGCTGCAAGACTCAGGGAGTTGATGACTCTTGAGCGTCGGGTCCGCCGACTTAACAACTATGACTGCGATCTGTGGCTCCCCCAGGCCATCCTAAGCTATTGGACCCTGCACGGTCGTCGCGGCAGCGATATCAATGAAATCCCGAACGAAGATGTGGAGCCGTTTTACGACGCAGCGTGGGAGCTTTGCCGGATCGGCGTGCTAAGGCCTGGCCAGCATGCGCCGAAAGGTCAAGCCATGGGGGCGGGACTTTTTAGCGGTGACGGATATTCGATCACATCCTTCGGGGCAAAGTGGGTTCACGCTGAGGGTGCAGCGTTAGGCGATTCCAGCCGGCTAGGTGAAATCTTGGACGGGTTGGGCACGCGTTTTGGATCGGGTTATCAGCAACGCGCCGCCGAAGCCGTGAGATGCTACAAAACTCGGAACTATCTTGCGGCCTGCACGCTATCGGGCGCGGCGGCTGAATCGCTGCTGCTTTCAATTGCGGTGGCTCGTTTCGGCGGAGATGAAGCGAAGGTCTTGTCAATGTACAGATCTCAAGGCGGCAGAGGCCGAGTAATGAGCGCAATAGTGACTGCAGCAGGAAACTCGGCGGGCACGCAGTTCCAGCACGCGTCCCAGATTCTGAACTACTGGCGGGATGAAGCCAGCCACGGTGTCGCAACTACTATCAGTGAAATCGAAGCGCACATGGCGCTCACTCAGCTTTTGCGCCTGAGCCAATTTGCGACGGACCACTGGGCGAAGCTCACGGTGACTACCGTTTAGCGAAGCATCGAAGAGCATCAGTCAGAGATATCAGACCAAATTCCGGAAGCTAGGTCGTGGTACCAATCGGTCAAGGCCCTGCCCACTACGTGGTCAGGAATCTCTAGTGACTCCGCCATTTTATAAAGCGTCGTTTCCCCGTCGTCGATCTGACGCTTAGCTTCGTCGCGAAGCTCGAACGGGAACAGAAGTTCGATAGCAACGTAATAGGCCATCGCTTCAGCGATAAACGCCTCGCTAACGGCGGGTTGCTGCTTCCCGGCAGGAGGACCCTGCGCCTCTATCACCATCTCTTCAATGAGTTTGACGGCGTCCTCTGTTCTATTCTCGGCATTCGCAATTATGACCTGCGCCATCTCCTTGGCCGCCGTAAACCTAGTCTCAGCCTTATTGAGGTGAGCATTAATATAAACTGGCGATTCCTTGGGAAGATCCCAGATTTCTACGTGACCTTTCCAAAGTTCAGATTTCAGCGGAACCAAGAAGAAAGCAAGTTTAACTTCATAGTACTGTAAAATTGCTAGCGACAAGTCGTCTAGCGATACGGGAATCTTTCCGGGAGCCAAACAATACTGATTGACCGCTTCCCTGAGATTGCGAATCTCACGAAATATATCCGTAATGTCTTTGCTCATCTGGGGACTGATTGGTTATGCGGCCAAAATAAAAGCCTCGGACTCAACATCCGAGGCCAGTAACCTTAGGGCGGCCGATTTATACCAGAGCGTGTATGACGTCAAGTGAGCGTCATATTCGTTAAGCGGCAGCCTGCTTGTTCGAATCTTGCCATCCTTTGTCGAGCTTGACAAAGTTACCCTGTTCAACCAGCTCGTAGACTCGATTGACGTCGGCGCACGCCTGCTCGACCGTAGCCTCAGCTACGTTCAAGAAGAACTTCAGGTCTCGAAGCCCTTCCGCGCGCATCCGGGCGAACCGGTCAGCGAGCTTCTTCTGCTCCTTGCCAGACATCGTATTCTCCATACACCATAAGCGGCGCAATGGCCGCAGCACAGAGGTCGCACAACTTAGAGGCTAGCGCAATACGCGTTAACCGGGGATGAACGACCGTTTCGGATGTTATTTAATTGCGCTAGTGTTGGATTGCAACACCAGCGAGAGTTGCGGCAACGACTAGCCATACCATCCGAGAACATGTCAAGCGACAAATTCGTGAGAAACACTTTGGTTCCATCGCCTTAACGGTCGCCCGCGGGGCAGCGTGGAAGGGGCAGGTGGGAGTAAGTGGTCAAAACTTACCAATGCCTGTAGCAATCGGCCATTCCTGGGGAAACTGACGCCACGTTCAAGCTTGTGACTGCGCCAGAGGGCGGCTATCGGGTCGCTTCGTGGATCAACGCTCTGCATCGCTTGCAATTGCTGCATCTCAACCGCGGACGCAGATCATGCACGTAGCGCATCTCTCCGTACTTCTTGATCAGGTCCGCAGGTGAGAGAATTCGCCGGTTCTTACAGTTGCCGCAGACAACGATGAGCACGGCGCCGTCTTTGGCCACGGCTTCCAGCGTCCGCCTGATGTAGCGGTTGCCAGGCCGCACGGATCACCTCCGCGGCTTCAGCAGAGCTAAGCGTAAAGCGATTTCGACCCGTACCCTGTCCACGTTGCGCTGCTGCTCGCGCAGTTCCTCGACGCAGCGAGGCCCGTCCGCTCGAACCTGGGCGACCGCATGCAAGGCGCCATTGAGCCACCACCATTCGCGCTCTACGCGTTGCTCGAGATCGACCAAAGCCTCGACTCCGTCGGGCAGACGTTGGGGCAATTCCATCTTTGACCTCACGCGGGGGTACGGTCCTGCAGATGAGAACAAAGAAGGAACAAAGTCAAGGGTCCCGACTCGAAGCCACGCTTGCTCACCCTAGAGCCCGAACGCCTCAGCCCGGCGAGCGCCCCTCCTTCCGTCCGCATGCTGTCCATTGCAGTGCTTATCTTGTACATGTCACCAGATTTGCGCGATCACGCTGCCCGGTCTCGCATGAGTTGAAAAAGCTGAGGAGTAGGCGCTGTGAAAACGTTGGCGATTATCCTAGTCACGGCCATCGTCACGGGGACTTCGACGTACTTTGTGACGGGGGTGCTGGCGCGATTTGAACGCAACGAGAAATATGCGCGACTGCTTTGGGCGCATTGCCCCCAGCTGATCGTAGAACCCGATCACCCTGAAAGGTCATTCATCGACTTCAAGGATGGGTCATACGTACCCATAATGCCGCGCGTGAGCCCGGCTGGTGGGAATCCAAACTGACCTGAGGACCCGAGAGCGATGCTGATAGCCCTTGCCGCACTTGCATACGGCGGCTGGAAAGCCTGGCCTTGGTGGTCGCCGGTCGCCGCGGCAGCTCTGCTCGTACCCGGCACGCTGCTGAAAACCTACATGGTCAACGGCTGGAGAGTTCAGGTCGGGTTAGGGTCGATCACCGCGAGTGACCTTGCAGTGTGGTTCGTGATCAATCTTGGGATTCTGTTTGCGGTTTTCGCATTGGCACGCGGGCTACGACTGTTCATTCAGCGCCAAAGGGCGAGAACCTCCGAAGGCCCTACTGCCTAACGAACAGCCCTCTGAAAGGGGCCGAAAGGGGAGTGACGATATGGGAATGATCCCGGAGGTAAGCGAGGATTACAAGCGCAAGGTCGAAGAAGCCATGCTCGACGCATTGTTTAGGGCATCGATTGTGGGTGAGGGAGAGAATAGGACGGCAACATTCTATCCGGGGGAGATTGTGTCCGCATGCCTCAGCATCTTGGCGTTCGCAGCAGGCACATCTGAAGCCGTGAGTAGTCCGACGAAGCTGAGGAATTTCGGCGACGAGTGCGGAAAGAGAATTCGGAGCAAGATTTTGGAAGTGCAAAGGCGGCACGCCGCCGGCGAAATGGATGGCTTTATGACAGTGGTGCGAGCCAAAGACAGAAGCTAGCTACGCAATCGCCTACAGCGCGTTGGCGCCGGCAACTGCCAGCTAGCCCGCAATCTCGAGATTGAGACACTTGGCGCGGCCACTATCCTTGATGATCGTGAAGCCTGCTAGCTCGCACAGGCCTGCGAACAACTGAGTGAATGTTACCTCGGTTAGCGGCTTGGCGCCCCTGCTCTCACACCATCGGGCATAGCTGGGATAGAGCGCCGCCAGCTCGGCAGACGCACCCTTTGCCGGGCGCATGCATTCTTGCGCAAACGCTGCCACGTCATTCGAGCCCCGGCGCGCCGGAGCGGGGCGCGGAGCCTCTACAGGCGCTGCAGCCAGTTGCACCTGTTGCTGCACTGGCGCCATCTCGGCTTGGCGCTTAGCCCCCGCCAAGGCGAAGAAAATCGACGACAGCGAGAACGCCAGCAGCGGCAGCGCGGCAGGGATCACGATTGCAGCCGATTCCGGGGAGCCGGTTACGTGGGCGATCAGGCGTACCGATAGAGGCCAGCTCGCTGGCGCCGGGGCAACGGCTAAGGCAGCTCGAGCAGCGTCGAGCCGCTGCTGTGTTTTTTCCTGCGCTGCCTTGGCATCACGGCACAACTTCCCGAACTGACCCTTGCCGGCGCATTCTTCATCGGCCTTGTCGGTGTCCGTCTTAAGCTGACGCTTGGCCTCATCGTGAGCATCGGTGGCAAGCGTCAAAGCCCGATCCTGTTTCACCCGGGCGCCGTTGGCGGCGTCGAGCGGAGCGCCCATGCGATCCAAAGCGCAGGCGACAATGATGCCGAGGCCAACAAAGAACGCCAACCATGCCCAGAGGGAAAAGACTTTGCGCCCGTCTGCCGCGAGCTGCCTAGCCAGCGAAGGTGTCGCCGGCGCAACGGCCACACACAGCACCCCAACCAAGCAGACGTAATCCCAGGCGCCCTGCTGATCGTAGAGGTATGAGCCAACGCCGAAAGTCTCGACGGCTGAGAACGCGGCGCCGCCTGCGAAGAATACGATGCTCCACGGGCTCATAGGCTATCTCCGCTTGGCCGCTTTCCAGTCCGCCAACATCTGCTCGAGCAGCTCCGCGATGCCGGTGCCGCGAGCCTCGGCAAGGGCGGTAAGCTCTTGGTGGAATGCCGGCTTGACCTTCACGTTGAGCTGCTTGGTGCGCCCGGTCGCACGCCGCCGGCGCCCGTCAGTCGGCGCGACCGGTGCCTTCTCGGCGGCCTTACGCTGAGCGGCCGAAACGCCTTTGGTCTTGCGCGAGCCCGCGGCGGCGACGATACGGCCCCAAGCTTTCATGATGTCATGTTCTTCGGCGTCGCTCATTTCCCACCCTTCGCTTTCTTGAGGCGCGCGACGATTGCTTTCATCAGATCGGAGATCTCTGCGGCGGCGGGGCCCTTAGGGTCTGTTTCCGCGGCCGTCTTGCCGGACATCATCGCTACGGCATGGGTCTGACGATTGACGACTTCGCCGTCCAATACAGGGCCGCGCGCGTCAAGGTACCTCTTGGCCCCGGTTGTCATGCTGCTTCGCGCCGTCGTGCCGTTCAGGATGAAGGCGAAGGGCTTGCCCTGCTCTTGGCAGATCTCGACGACCGTATCGACGGCTTCGACGTCCAGGGGCGATGGCCGCACCGGGATGAGCACGAGATCGGCCGCGGCGATCGCCTGCTCCACGATGACGACGGATCCCGGAGCCGTATCGACGAGAAGCCAATCCAGCTCATTGGCCAGTGCGACGGCGATCGTCGAGTCGATGTGCCGGCCCTTCTTGCCCAACGGCGTGGGAACCAGCATCGGCGACAGGTCTTCACCCACGCTCTCAACGCGGAGCTCATGCCAGCGCGCTAGGGATTGTTGTGGATCTAAATCCAGTAAGGCGACGGTCTCTTTCCGCCGTAGCGCTTCAGCCGCAATGGCAGCAGAAAGCGTCGTTTTTCCACTGCCGCCCTTGCAGGCGGCGAATACGAGCGTGGGCATCAGGGGTAGCCTCTATCCGTGGACAGCCTCGAGCTTGACACCACTTGTAGCCGATTCTCGTTACCCAGAACTTTCTGGATAGCCTGAACCTACAGGATAGCTCCTATCTCATTCGCCGATTCGATATCGCGGCTATGTCCAAAATAGAAGCTATCCTATATTTTTAAGCTAGCTACTATATTGTTGAAGGGCAACATTTTTCATATTGGGGGATTTGAATCGATGAAGACCGCCGCCAAGACGCCGAAGGCTCCGCAGATCAAAGTCAGCTTTGGAAAGCACAACTTCGTCTTCCGTGAGGGCGACGACGCGTACCCGACCCTCTACGACGCGTGCGACTTTCAAGTGCGCTGCAAGGAGTTGTTTAGATTTCTATTGGGACCGGCGCTGAAGAAAGCCGCGACGCGGCGCACGCGAAAGGCTACCAAGCGGCTATCCAACAGGAAGCCTGCAAGGCAACAGCGCCGTCGGGCTGCCTAAGCCGTTATGTAAAATGTTTGCAGGGGCCCCCGTCACGCGCGGGGGCTTATTCGTTTCAGAGCTAGGAAACGTCGGCTCCCCATTTTTTCAGGATGCCTTTCATCAAACTGATAGCGGACCAGTCGCCAACGCTATCCGTCGCCGGCGGATCGTCGGGCGAGCCAATCGTGTGCTCGATACTCACGAAAGCCTTGCGAGACTCATCCGTTGACGTGACCGCACTGCCGTCCCCGGGCGGTATGCCGAGTTTGGCCGCGATCCCCTTAAGCAGCGCGAAGCCTGTCGGGTTATCCCCCGGTCCAATCGGAGTAGTCCATGGCGGATCGTCGGGCGATCCAATTGCCTTCGCGAGATCCAACAGAGGAAAGTTCGCGTCATTGGCGCCGGTCGGCTCAGTGCCCGACGGGAACGGCTTCCATGGCTTCAGTCTCATCGGAACAACCGCCCAGGACCGCGGCGGCTCATCTTGGCGTATTGGCCGAAGCCGCGTTCCTCGATTGTCGTATTCAGGCCAGCGGGCGGCGTAGGCCGTGCAAATTTCCACGCGCCGTTCGGACCGCTGCCAGAAGCGTTGGAGGGGAACCTTTGCCAATGCGCCGCAATCGCTTCGGCGTTAAGCGGGCGCATGTCTTTGCTCGGCGTGCCGTTGAAATTGATCACGTCGCCGAGCTTATAGTGCTTCGCCAAATTCGACGCTTCAAACTCAGCCGTCACCAAGAACGCCGGGCCGTAAAGCTCGTACTGTGGAACTGCCATAACTCGCCCTCTTAGCGGTAGTGGGCGGATATGCCCGTGCAACGCTTCGAATTGGACATCGGCGCCTTGGCGAGAAGCTCCATATCAACGCCGGCCGGCCGCTCGACCTTCAGCTCTGCCTCAACGGCCGCAACGCGTTTCTGCAAATGCGTCGGGAGCGCGTTGCGGTAGCTGCGTTCTTGCCTGAGCTTCTGATCGGCCTGGCGCGGGGATCGCATCCAACGCTTCAGCTGTTTCGCCTTGGCCTCGTGAGCCGCGGCGTTCATCGCAATCAGCGACGTGCTCGGATCCTCATCCGGCGCAAGATCGACGGTCGTGCCGACAGCGTGGAGCTTCGGACCATCGTCTCGGCTCGCGTGAAGAAAGACGGGAGCGGCAACAAGGTATCGTGCGGCAGTGGCAGTCATTGGTCTGTTTCCTTTTCTCAGGAGAGGTACCGCTTACTTGCGTTTTGAGCGCTCATCGATCGCGGCACGCTCTGCTGCGGTCGCCTTTTTTGACGCGGCGTAGAATCTATCCGCGGGGGTTTTGGGCTTCATCGGCTCAGGATTGAACACGACCAGCGAGCTACCGACACGACCGGTCATTCGGTAGCATCCCGGCGCGTACTCCACGAATTTGTTGTCATCGCTCATAGGGGCCTCGCGATCGCAAACCGGGTGTGCAGATCTGTTGCTGACAGCGCCCGCGCTACGCTCTCGCGCGCAGCATCGTCGAGACATCCGAAGATCCTCGCGACCAGAGTCAGAGTATCGGCTGAAATCTTCGCATCGAGGACCGCGCGGCCGTCCACGGAAAGCGACACGTCAACGTCGCGGTCGAGCGGCGCAGTGTTGAGCGATAAGAAGCTCCGGCCACCGAGGGGGATTTGCGTTGCGGATGCGCAGCTGCCAATCATTGCAGCTCCGCAGGCGAAGCCGCCGCGCTGAGATCCTCGCCCGCAGGTTCCTTGGGCTTTGGGACGTAAGCGCACGCGCCCAGCTGCTCCATTGAGATGAGCGCCTGCGCAACAGCCGTGCGCGCCTCGTCATCGAGCGCCAGAAGCGCCTTGCCGAGCGCGACGAGTGTATTCTTTGGCACGGCCGACTCTGCATGATAGCCGCCCCAGAACAGAGAGACGGAAATGCCCTGATCCCAATCCGACGCCGAAAGCCGCAGACCGTGCCCGCCAGTTTCGCCAAAATCGATGAATACATGCATGTTGCGGAGTTTCGTCTTCATGAGTGCTGTTCCTTGTTGGCTAAAAGTTTCGCAGTGTTGCAGCCGGTGCCCTGGCGATCGATCGCGGGGAGACGCTTGGCGTCATAGATCGGCGTCTCGGGGAAGGGCTCCACCGCTGCAGATTCGTCGAATTCGTGCACGCGTTCGCCGATCGGATCCCACGCGGTTCTCTTCATGCGCGGATCGCCTTTGTGCTTCGTGTAATAGGCGAGCACCTTTTCGGCAGCTTCGTTCGCCGGCGTCCAGTTCTTGTGGGGCCACTCGAGCGACGAGTGTAAGTCTCTGACCCCGAACAGGACGCGGTGCCACTTCGGCCAGTTCAGAAGAGGACCAGGCTGCGACATGGGCTGAGGCTTCTGGCCAAACACCTCAATGCCCCTGTGGTCGAAGTATTTGAAGATGAGAGACGGGTGCGGAGGCCCTGGCGTTTTCCTCGTCGGATCGGCGAGCTTGAAGGTGGGCTCGTCGCCAATCCATTTGTCGAAGATGAGCTCGCCGAAGAGGCAGTCGGGCGCTTCTGGAATTACACGGTCCATAGGTTAGGTTTCCTTTGTGCCACTGCTCGAGTGGATGCGTTTCTGAGTGCCCGCATCGATGAGCGCTTCGAAGCGTCGGGCTTCCGTGTCGTCGTCTACGCGCGGGCACGGAATCGATGACCACTTGGCTTCGCCCCGCTCATTCCAACCGGCGAAATGCAGTCCACCCCAAGGCGGCGGAGGAATGGGACGTTCGTCGCTCATCTCGCCTCCGCCTTCGGAGCGGCGAGACGCCCCTCGAATGCTCGCTGGCGGCACACCTGGCTGCAATAACGGGCGTTGCGAGTGGAGGCCGCAAAGACCTTGCCGCAGGCCACGTGGGCGCAGCGGACGGCGACGAGCGCTATTCGGTGGCTCGCACCGTGTTCAAGGTCTGGGAGTTCGATGGATAAATTCATGACAGCAAAATTGCTCAAGCCGCAGCGCTGTCACAACGCACTTAGCCGTCACAAAAAATTCGCAGGCGGTTTCATGGGGATTCGGGCTGTGGGCGGAGATCCTGTGCGAAGGCGCGTTTGGCCTCGCGGAACTTGGCCCAGCGAGCTCGAGCGGCTTTGCTGGCTATGGCTTTTCGGCGGGTCGGCGGGGTGCTCTCGAGCCGTGCTTTGCAGCTAAGCATCTGCAAATTCCGCATGTGATCGGGAAGGGTCGTCGCATCGAAGGAAACGGCCGCTTCGATGATCGCCTTTCGGGTGCCGCTGTTCATGGGCTCGGCGCCTGGACGGAGCGGCGTGAGCCGCACCTCAACGCCATCGGGGAACAGAACATCGAGCACCAGCTGCAATGTCTTCCAATTGCCAATTCGGCCGCTCGCGCTTTCCGGTGCCAGCAGCTTTGCGTAAGAGCGATCGGCGGTTCCGGCCAAATCACTCATACGTTCCATGGGAATTCCAACGGCGCGGCGCCGGCGCTCGAGCTCGGCAACGATGGACTGATAGAAGCTGGTCAAATTACTCGACGCCATGACCGAGAAAATACCACAGACGACTTTCTTAAGCCATTGATAGTGCTGTTAAAGTTGGTTCACATCAAAGGTCTGATTGGCCAAAAAAATATACAGAAAATCTGTGTAACGAGGTTTGAGGGCTCGGTGTCGACTCTGAATCATCCGTGGCCGTGGCCGCGCTGATTTTTCCCGTACCGGCCGGCCTCCCCCGCTTCCGCCACGGGAAGGCCCCCGCCCCCTCCACCCGCGGCGGCGCTCGGCTATCCAAGCGCAGAGCAGGGCGCGCCGCCTTGCATGACTATGCGGTCGCTGCGCCGGCGCGCCGATAGCTGTGTCACTAGACCCTCCCCTAGTGGAATATTCTCGCATCGCCTCAGAGTGTGTCATTGACATGTGCCAAATGATATGAGACAAGCATTCTCATTGGTTCATAGATTTCATTGAAACATTTTAGCTGAGACATTCCACCATGATGATTGGATACGCACGAACCTCCACGCTTGAGCAGCGTGCGGGCTATGAGGCGCAACGGCGTGAGCTCAAAGACGCCGGCGCCGAGAAGATCTTCGCCGAACAAGTTTCCAGCGTTGCCGAGCGCGCCAAGCTCGACGAGGCGCTCGAGTTCATCAGGGAAGGCGATACGCTGATCGTGACCAAGCTCGACCGCCTGGCGCGATCGATGCGCGACCTCATCAGCATCGTCGAGAAAATCGAGGCGAAAGGCGCGTCTCTCCGCATCTTGGCTATGAGCCTCGACACAAAGACGGCCACGGGCAAGTTGATGTTGAACGTGCTGGGCAGCGTCGCGGAATTCGAGCGGACAATCATGCTCGAGCGCCAGAAGGAAGGAATTGCCAAGGCCAAAGCTGATGGGGTCTACAAAGGACGGGCGCCCACGGCCCGTGCGCAGGCCGCTGACGTGCTTCGGCTGCATCGCGGCGGCAAGGGCGTGGCGGAGATCATTCAGGCGCTCGGCGGGGGCCTGTCGCGGTCCAGCGTTTACAGGATTTTGAGAGCGGCGGAGGCGGCCTAGCGCCCCTCCTGGGCGCCACCGGCGACGTTTTCAGCCGGAGTCGTGCTTCCGTGACGGGTATTTTTCCGCGGATTAGTTCACAGTCGGCGGCAGCTGAATAATTCTCAGCGTTCAATATTTGTGTGACATATCAATAACTTATTGCGAATAAGCTACAATAAGAAATTAGATCACACATGTACACGCTGGAAACTACAGCTCATTTACCAGTTAGCCGCCGAGGCTCGCGCGGTGCGCCTTCAGCGCCGAAATTGATCTCGACGTGTTCGTTGGCGGCATGCTCGATGATTTGACCATCCGGAATGTATGTCCGGGTTGAGAGCCGGATCACGTATCCGGGTGAGTCAGCACCGAAGTTATTCACCTGTACGGCCATCGTCGGCGCGCGGGGGGCTTGGATCCCGTTAAGGGCCATGATCTCGGAAGCGGCCTCGCTCTTCACGTGGTCGCTCGCGCTATCCAACATAGAGATCTTGGTCCGCACGGCGCGGGTGAGGCTGTGGGCGATCTCGAGGCGAGCCTCGCTCTTCAGCTTGGCGAGCACATCAGGTCGATTCAGGTGCCGGCTCAGATACCCGCGGCTGCATTCCAGCTGGCGCGCCGCCTCCGCTACAGACTTGGCCTCACCACTCTCGAGCAGCTCGGCAGCGCGGCGGACCTTCGGGGGCAATCTTCTAAGCGGGGCGCCTCGGGGGGTAATGTCAGTCACGGGGGAAACTCCAAAACATCAATCCAGCAATTATAGCATCGAAAAAATCCGCCACCTGCGGATCCGCCAATTCCACCCGCTACATGTTCCGCCACCACTCCCGCACCCCTTAGAAGGTGGTGGCGGAAGTAGTGACGGAGCGAAAACTCCGCCACTCCGCCACTTCATCCGCCACTGGCGGAATCGTAGGTGGCGGAAAAGCGGTATCCGGGTTTTTTCTTGTAATCCGCGGTCTGGACCTCCGCTGCGACGAGTATTCCCCGCTTCACCCAATCATCGATCAGGACGTTCAGCCGGCGACGGGCCTTGTCAGTCGGGAGCCCCAGCGCACCGGCTATAGGGTGTCCCACCCACTCGGGGCTTTGTGAGCTGGCCCGCCAAACCTGATCACCCAGCGCGATCTTCACAAGCTCTAAGGCGTTGTCGGGCACTGACGCCGCGATCGTCTCGTCACTCGGGAATTCCCACGCCTCAGTTACGCCGGCGAGGTCTGCCGCCAGTCCGGGTCGATCGTTGCCCAGCGATACGCTGACATGCCGGCGCCAAGTCGCTTTAGCCCCCGGCGGAGCCATGCTCGACTTCACAGAGCCGACGCGGAAATACAGCCGATGGTCCTCGACGCCGGCGAGGCTACCCTCCGCTTCGGTCATCACGTTGAGAACCCGCATCATGCGGACGGCACCTTGTAGGGCGCTCGCCCCTCGAGCGTCTTCTGCGGTCGCTTCCTGCCCGCCGTTCTTACGGGTGTGGTGGGCGATATCTATTGCGCAGTTTCCTTCATGAGCGATAGACCGCCACTCTGCGGCGACAGCTGCGATCTTGTTATTGTCCGACTCGTTGACCTGGTGGCTCTCGACGAACGGGTCGATCTGCACAACGTCGATCTTGTTTCGTTGGATTGTTCTCAAAAGTTCATTCCGAACCGGCTGCACAACCGTGCCGCTTTTGGTTTCGGTCATGATCGTGATTGGAGAGTCACGGCCGCTGTTGACGAATAGCCAGCCATTCAGCTCATCGGCGGTAATCTCGTAATGCAGGCATGCCGCCGTGATGCGCCGCTCGAGCTCTTCATAGTCATCTTCGCCGCACCAGTAGAGCACCCTGCACCGCTGCGCAGGCTTAACGCCTAGCAGGTCTCGCCCCGTTGCCATGGCTAGGGCCTCGACGAGTAAGAGGCTGGACTTGCCTACGCCACCCGTTGCGATCGTGGCGCCAAGGTACTTGCGACTGTAATGCCGGCCGTAGAGCCAGCAGCGCGGTTCGATATCTTTGGGATCGGGGAGCTTGAACGGCTTCGCCTCGAAAACGGGAGCAGGTTTTTTAGCCGGCGCCTGCGGGCGCTCCGCTTGTATGCCGTCCATAGGTACGCTTTCGAAATCCTCTTCGGCTGTGCTGGGAACAATGTGGCTCAGGGGGCGCGCTTCGGCGACAGCATAGGTGCGCTCCAATTTCTCCCGCGCCTTCTCGAGCCAGTCGTCTCCCCCGAGATCAAGCATGTCAGCAGCCGCTAAGCAGAGCGAGTCGTGCATGGCCTCTAAGGTATCGACGCCGTAGGCGAGTCCGCCCTTGATCAACGCGTTGGTCAGCAGCGCCGAGGTATTGAGCAGCGTATCGCGTTCACCTTCGACAGCGTTACGTAGGGCCTCACCTTCATCAGCGACGGCCTTTGCAATGTATTTGCGGATGGTCTCTTGCGTCTCGTCTGTGATCCGCGCGGAGACAATCTCCCGCTTCGGTCGCAACAGCTCGATGGCCTTGGCTTGCCACTCGCTGATTGGGATGTCGCCGAAACCTTCCGGGCCAACGATGCCAAGATCGGCTAGGGCTTCACGACGGCGCTTATTGAAGGCCCCTAGAAATAGAAGCCAGCGCGGCGCATCAACGATCGCGCCAAACTCGCCGACGGTCAGCCATCGATAGCTGCGCCCGTCTGCTCGGCGAGATGGCGGAACAACGATGTATCCGGATGAGCTTCCGTCTGCTCTTCCACCGCGGATATCCAGACCATCAGCGATGTCTTTGGCGCGGTTAGCGAGCGCAAGACCGTGCGGCCACTTAAAGCTGATGTGCAATCCGCCCGTGCCGGTCTGAGCTCGAGCGCTTTGAGGAAGCGCACCATACTTGCTTTCCAGCGCAGCGAGTGAAGCTGTGCCGCCGTTCTTAGGGTCAACGTCGAGGGTGAAGAAACCCGACTCCGCGCCGGTCGGAACGCCAATCATTGCGTTGGGGCTTCTCGCCCACCATCGACGGATGACGTCTACATCAGTCGTGGCCGCGTGGTGCCCGTGCTTCACCATCGGTGTTTTTAAAAGTGGGTTCACTTGGAATGCCGGCCTCCCGTCCAGTGCGTAGCAGGCCGCTTCCATGCCGAAGTCGATCGACGGCCTTTTGGGTTGAGCGCTCATTGTGCTGCACCCCTCAACCCAAGCACGACGGGCGTGCCGTTGCGGCTCACCAGAACTAGCTCATCCCGCTGCGGCTCGAGGCGCTCAGCCTCATCGAAGAGGTGCCGCGCAAGGTCTTCACCGCGGTCCTGTCTTAGGTATTCGACAAGCTCCGGCGTCGCGGCGACAGATCGACTTACGAACGTGAGGCGTTCGCGCGACTCGACACGCGTGACGATCACGGCGTTGGGGAATGAGGGGAGCGTCGGGAAGACGAACTCGTTCCTAATCGCTGGTCTCGCGAAATGGCGGCGCGTCAGGTTTTCAGAGAACCACTTTGCGGTGAGCCGGCGCCCAGCGCGTCGAGCTTTGCAAATGCTCTTGGCGAATCGGGCTTCTATTTCTGCGACCGAAGGGAGGGGCCGGCGGCGGGGTGATCCGAAATTATCTGAGGGGAAATGGAAGGTCATCACGGGGTCCTAAAGCTACTGGGGACCACACCGCGAAAATTTGCAAAAGCGCCTGTAGCAGGCTATATTCGGGGCGTGGTGGTGGTTGAGGTTGTTTCTGCTGGCGTGGCTGCTGCGGTTTCATTCTCAGCTTCCTTCTTTCCGTAGTAATTAATTAGCGCCGCCGGGTTTGAGCCGCCCGGCGGCGTATTCTTTTTCTAGGCAGCAGGTCGAGCAGCGAGCCAATTTTGGATCGTACTCATGCGCCACCCCTTGGCCTGCTTGGCCAGTTTCACAGGCCGCGGAAACGCGTTGCGGCCGAGCTCGATATAAATCTGTGCCCTGGACAGCCCAACAAGCATTACCAGTTCGGGCATTCGGACAATGCGGTCCTCGCCGTTGAGAAGGTACATGGCCTTTTCTCCCAAATTAAAAGCTCGGCAAGATTAGATCGAATTGGACAAATAGAAAAGAGCAGCTTGGTTTTGTAAAAACGACTTCACAAAACATAATAGAAACCGGATCAAAAAATAATCGCCTTGCCGCTGCAAATTGCCGGGCATTTCCGCTTGCGATACCCTTTGATTCGCAGTCGATTTTCCCGGATTCGCGATGGCTAATTTTCGATCTGAGCTGAGCGGCACTAAGCCCAGAGATCTAAAGGACATTCTCCGCGAGCTTGGATGCGCACTTGCACGCCAGGCAGCCGCAGAAGATGATGCAGCGGCTCAAGGAATGGAGCAGTCGTCATGCGCTGCGCAGTCTATGCCCGGTACAGTTCCGACCTCCAAGACCTCCGGTCGATAAACGACCAGCTCGACATGTGCCGAGCTCATGCCCAGCGCGAAGGCTGGCGGATCGTCGCCGAATACTCCGATGCCGCGATCAGCGGCGCCTCGCTCCACAACCGTCCAGGTCTTCAGGACCTCATGCGCGACGCTCAGGCGCGCCGCTTCGATACGGTACTGACCGAATCACTCGACCGCCTATCCAGAGACCTCGAGGACATCGCCGGCCTTCATAAGCGCTTGGCCTTCAGTGGTGTGTCGATCATCACGCTCGCTGATGGCTTAGTGGGCAAGCTGCATGTCGGGCTGAAGGGGCTTGTCGCTTCCATCTTTCTCGACGACTTGCGCCAGAAAACCCGGCGCGGGCAGATCGGCCGGTTCAAGGCCGGTCGCGAGCCTGGAGGAAAGCTCTACGGCTACGACGTCGGCGAGGATAAGGGCCTGCGGGTGATCAACGAGACAGAGGCGGCCATCGTCCGCCGCATCTTCAGCGATTACATCGCTGGCAAATCCCCACAGAAGATCGCTTCAGAATTGAACCGCGAAGGCGTACCCGGGCCGCGCGGCGGTCAGTGGAACAGCTCAACCATCAATGGCAACCCGAAACGCCTGAACGGGATCCTCAGCTCATCGACCTACGCCGGGACACGGGTCTGGGGCCGTCAGTCCTTCATAAAGGACCCCGCGACAGGTAAGCGGCAAGCACGGCCCAATCCGCCATCCGAATGGCTGCGGGAGGACGTGCCGCAGCTCGCGATCATCGACCAAGCGACCTTCGACGCTGCCGCCCAGCGCCGGGCCTCGATGTCACAGGGGCCTCTCGTACGCACCAATCGGCCGAAGCACCTATTCAGTGGGCTTGTCGCCTGCGGTTGCTGCGGCGGGTTGATGACGATCAGGACTAAGACGCGCGTTGGCTGTTCGAACCGGGTCAACAAAGGAACCTGCGACAACCGCCAGACGATCGACCTATCGGAGATCGAAGCGCGCGTTCTCTCCGCAATCGAGTCTCACTTGCTGCTTCCCGATGTGGCAGCGGCATCCATAGAGGCGTACCGCGTCGAGCGGCAACGCCTGACAGCGGATCGCGGCCGGCGCATGAGAGAGGCGAGCCGGGACTTGGCAGCCGTCGAGGGGCGAATCAAACGGGTTCTAGATGCGATCGAAAACGGGGACGGCGACGTGCGCCTCTTGTGCGAACGCCTTCGGGACCTCGAGCGCGAGCAAGATGAGATCCGGTGCCGCGTCCCTGAGCCTATCCCAGACGAGGCGCTTGAGCTCCACCCGAATGCAGCGAAGGTCTATCGACAGAAGGTGGCTCGCATCCGTGAAGCCATGAGCCGGGGCGACGCTGCTGGCCACGAGGCCATCCGGCTGGTGCGCGAGCTCATAACCCGCATCACCGTTACGCCGGGCGCCCCCGGCGGACCGGCGGCGATCGACGTGTCAGGCAATTTGGCGCTCCTGCTTCAGCTGGATGCGCCTACTGATCAGACTGTGGCGTTGGTTGCGGGGATAGGATTTGAACCTATGACCTTCAGGTTATGAGCCTGACGAGCTACCGGGCTGCTCCACCCCGCGTCAACACGAGCGATGCGGACGTGACTTAACGCGGGAAACCCGCGTGCCAAGTCCGATCATAGTCTGATCTAGCCTGACAGGAACGACCATTTGCACCATATCGGCAAGGCCGTCCGAGCGAAAAGCCGCCCTGAAGGGGCGGCGATGAGGTGCTCTATAGCACGATTTTTTCGTTTGTGAACCCCGAATGATAGGCCCTGCCTGAGAGGCGCCCGGACACGCGATTCCTGCTGACAATTGGGCCCGCCTCTGCGCATACATCGCCTTTGTTAACGGGGGCGGCACCCCATATTGAGCATGGTCCAAGGTGGACCGCGCCCAATCACCTTCCGCCTCTCCATCCCACGCGAAATCTCGCTCCGAGACGTGACCATTCCCGGAATTGAGCTCGAATGACCACAAACGGCCGTAGCGACGACCACACCACCAACGCTTCGCCTCCGCAGGCGGGACTCGAGGAGACCTTCGTGCTCCTCGACAACAGCACCGGCCAGGGCGCGCCGTCGCTGCTGTTCACGGAACCCGTCGAGATCATTTCCGCGAGCAGGCCCGAGGACGTCGAAGACGCGCTGCGGCGCTTGGAGCGCGCCACGGCCGACGGGCTCTATGCCGCCGGCTTCTTCGCCTATGAGCTCGGCTATGTGCTCGAGCCGAAGCTCGCGCCGCTCATGCCCGAGAACCGCAACGTGCCGCTGCTCTGGTTCGGCCTCTATAAGCAGCCGCGCGCCATGGGCGAAAGCGAGATCGAGCACTGGCTCACGACGCACACCCGCAGCGGATCCTACCAGTTCACGTCCGTCACGCGCGCCTGGAGCGGCGAGGAATACGAGCAGCGCTTCGCCGCCGTGCAGGAGAAGATCCGCGCCGGCGACATCTACCAGATCAATCTCACCTTCAAGGCCCGCTTCCGCCTCGAAGGCTCGCCGCTGACATTCTACCGCGACCTGCGCCAGCGCCAGCGCGTGGCTTATGCCGGTATCGTCGACACCGGCGAGGTAACTGTATTGTCGGCCAGCCCCGAGCTTTTCATTGAGCAGGACGGCCGTATCGTCTCCACGCGTCCGATGAAGGGAACCGCCCCGCGCGCGGGCACGCCCGAAGCCGACGCCGAAGCACGCCGCGTGCTCTCGACCGACATCAAGCAGCGCGCCGAGAACCTGATGATCGTCGACCTGATGCGCAACGACCTCGGCCGCATTGCCGAGATCGGCAGCGTCAGTGTCACCGACCTGTTCACCGTCGAGACCTTCAGAACATTGCATCAGATGACCTCGGGCGTGCGCGCAACGCTCGAGGAGGGCATCGGCCTACCCGAGCTCGTGAAGGCCATCTTCCCGCCGGGCTCCGTCATCGGCGCTCCCAAGATCCGCGCCATGGAGCTCATCCGCGAATACGAGACCGAGCCGCGCGGCGTCTATTGCGGCGCCATCGGGCATTTCGCGCCGAATGGCCGTGCGCTCTTCAACGTCGCCATCCGCACGCCGGTGATTTTCCGCGATGGACGCGGCGAGATGGGTATCGGCTCCGGCGTGGTTTACGACTCCGAGGGCGCGAAAGAATACGCCGAGTGTCTTCTCAAGATGAAATTCCTGACCGATCCTCCGCGCACCTTCGAGCTGATTGAAACCCTGCTGCACGAAAGCGAGCACGGCTTCTGGCTGCTCGAAGGACACATCGCCCGCCTCGAGGCCTCGGCGAAATACTTCGGCTTCACCTTCGACCGCACCAAGGTGCTGGCCGCGCTTGGACGCGAGACGGAGAGCCGGAGAGGCGAGCGCCTGCGCGTCCGCCTGCTGCTCGCCGAGGATGGCAAGATCACGGTGACGTCGACACCGCTAGGGCCGCACGACCCCGGCCAGATCATGCGCTACGCCATCTCCGACACGCGCATCGACAGCAGCGATCCATTCCTGTTCCACAAGACGACCCGCCGCGAGCTCTACGATCGCGAGTGGAAGCACTTCAACGACACCCAGGGCGCCGACGAGGTGATTTACCTCAACGAACGCGGCGAGCTTTCCGAGGGAAGCCGGACGAACATCTTCATTGAGAAGGGTGGTCGCTTGCTGACGCCTCCTCTGACCGCGGGCCTCTTGCCCGGCGTGCTGCGCCATGAGCTGATTGCGGCCGGCAAGGCGGCCGAGGAAATTCTGACGATCGAGGATCTCTATGCGGCCGACGCCGTGCTGCTCGGCAATTCGGTTCGCGGGCTGGTTCGGGCTCAGCCGATCGATAAGGCGAGCCGCGGGCGATAGCGGCCGTCTAAGCAGACTCAGGGGAAGGCAAACGCGAGGGGGCCGTCTTTAGTTGGACCGGCTACCCGTATCCTGCGTGGGCTCGTTGACCGCGGCCGTCTCGGGGCCGTTGCCACCCAGCGCCGCCAGGACGCAAGCCAGGGCCACGAAGGTCAGAATCGCGGCAAGCGCGATCTCGCGAGAGGCTCTGCGCGCCCGCTCGGCTAATGGCCCGGTTTGAAGTTTTCGCATGATCACCATGGCCGACTTAATCGGCGTTGTATCGCCCCGGCGCCAGAGTGCCGAACGCCGCGCGACAGAAAAGCACAGCGTGGCACCGGACTATTTCCTCGCCCCCGAAACAGCCAGAAAACGGCCGAATTACGGCGTTTCATGGCCGACAAGTGTTGATATTCGGTAAGCGCCTTGGACAGCCTTAAAGCCCCCGCATGATGCAGCCGAAGATCAGCACGATCTGGGCAATCAGCATGACCCAGAATTCTTGACCCGTAATGTAAGGAATAGTCGCGCCGGAGAAGAATGTCACGAGGGCCAGCACGGTCAAAATGACCGAGAGCATGAAAGTCAGGATGCCGGGGGCTTTGAGAGCCATGTGTATCTGTTCTCCGCTGACGCGCACTCGGGCCGAATCCACTCTTCCCGTAAACCGAGACTAAGCGAGTCGATTCGAGGTCCCTGCGGGCTTATAGCAGGCACGCACAACGCTGGCATGGGCTTCACGGCAACACTCACGGGGAGACACCTGGACGCGATGCGCTCATCTCGCAGTGCAGCATGAAATGCGATTTGACGAGAGGTGCTTGCGTGAGCCCGGAATGGCAAGTCCTGGCGCTTTCGATTTGATTTGGGTTCTGCGTTCTTATCGGAGCGTGGAGCATAAATGCGCAGTGGAGCGATCGCAGTTCTCACCACCTTTATCTTCGGCCAAGCGGGCCATGCGCTCAGGCGCGGCGTGAACCGGCAGCGCAGAAAAGTCGGTCAGGTCCCCCGCGGCTTTGCGCGGGCCGTTGGTGCGGCATTGGCCGGATCGTCTGGCCAGAAATGCCGGGGATAGCGCCCCTTCATATCTGCTTTGACCGCCGCCCATGAGCCCGCCCAGAAGCCTGGGAGGTCGCGGGTAATCTGCACCGGCCGATGCGCCGGCGACAGGAGATGGAGCGTCAGCGGCAGCTTGCCTCCCGCGATCGAGGGGTGGTTCTTCAGTCCGAAAAGCTCCTGCACTCGGATGTGCAGCGAAGGCGCGCCTGCACCGTCGTAGTCGATCGCATGACGGTTGCCGGTCGGCGCCTCGAAATGCGTTGGCGCCTCGTCCTCGAGGCGTCTCTTCAGGGACCACGGGATCAAGGCGTCGAGCGCCTGGCCGAGGTCATCGGCCGAAACATCGCCAAGGCGCGTCTTGCCCGAGAGAAAGGGCAGCAGCCACTCGCGCACCGTGGCGCCCAGCGCCTCGTCTGTCGGGTCCGGCCATTCGGGGCCGAGAGCCGCCCTCAGAAATCCCGAGCGCTCGCGCAGCTGGATCTGCGCCTTGCTCCAGGGAAGCTTGCCGACACCCAGCCGCCCTATGCCGTCGGCCAGCGCGGCTTCCGTGTCAGGGCCGAGAGCGACGCGTAGCTGTTCGCTCGCGAGCTCGATGGCATCGAGTCGCCGGACGCGGCGCGCCCTTACGGCACGTGCCTCGCCATCGAACGACAGCTCGTCGCGCTCGACGATCCGGTCTTTCGCAACTGCGAAAATATCCGCTTCCGTCGCAGCAGCCGCAAGCAGGATGCGCGTGGCCGAAGCCTTGCCCTGCATCTCGGCGACGACGAGGTAGGGCGCGCGCGCGAGCGCATCGGTGGCATCGAGAACCGCCCCTCTCCCGCTCACGAGCAGAAACTGCCCCGGCGCCCCCCGCGCCTTCGCAATGCGGTCCGGATATCCGAGGCAGAGTAGCTGAGCCGGCGTGAACACCCCGTCGCCAGCCGCCGCCGCTCCAGCACTCCGTTTGGCAGATGCCGCCCATCCGTCGGCCATCCGGCGCATGTCGCCGGCCCGGCGGCCGCGATCGCGGCGAAAGTTGTCGAGGCGCACCTCGAGTGACGTGTCGTTGCCCCCGAGGCCGCGTTCCACGAGAAGCGCCGCAATGTCGGCGGCGTCCCGCGACACGCCATGCTCAGCCGCCTTCATCACCATGCGCGCAAGCCGCGGAGGCAGTGGCAGTTGCCTCAGTCGCTTGCCGTCGGGGGTAATGCGGCCGTCCGCGTCCAAGGCTTCGAGACTGTGCAGTTCCTCGCGCGCAGCCTCGAGCGCCGCATCGGTTGGAACATCGAGCCAAGCCAGCGTCCGCGGATCGGTCACGCCCCATTCGGCGCAATCGAGCAGCAGCGGCGACAGATCCGCCGAGCGGATTTCGGGATCCGCAAACGGTAGCAGGCTAGCCGTCTCCGCCTCGTCCCACAGCCGGTAGCAGACTCCAGGCTCCGTACGCCCCGCACGTCCACGGCGCTGGTCGGCCGAAGCCCGCGACACGCGGACGGTTTCGAGCCGCGTGATCCCGACGCCAGGCTCGAACCGCGGCACACGGGCCACGCCACAGTCGATGACGACGCGGACACCCTCGATCGTGAGCGATGTCTCTGCGATCGACGTCGCCAGCACCACCTTGCGCTTGCCCGGTGGCGCCGGCTCGATGGCCTCGTCCTGCGCCGCACTCTCGAGCCCACCGTAGAGCGGCGCCACGATCACATTCGCGTCGCTGATACGATCCTTCAGCCTTTCTTCGACGCGGCGGATTTCGCCCTGCCCGGGCAGGAACGCGAGAACGGATCCCGGCTCGGCCCGCAACGCCTTGAGGACGGCATCGGCCATCGCATCGTCGAGACGAGTACTGGGATTGCGGCCGAGATACCTTGTCTCGACCGGAAACGCGCGGCCCTCGCTCTCGATCACGGAAGCTCCGCCGAGAAGCCCGGCCACCCGCCCGCCGTCCAGCGTTGCCGACATCACGAGAATGCGCAGATCCTCGCGCAGGCCCCGCTGGCACTCGAGCGCCAGCGCCAGACCCAAGTCGGCGTCGAGCGAGCGCTCGTGGAATTCATCGAACAGCACCGCCGCGACGCCGTCGAGCCCGGGGTCATCGAGGATCATGCGCGTGAACACGCCTTCGGTCACGACCTCGATGCGCGTCTTGGCGCTGACCTTGGTCGAAAGGCGCGCGCGCAAGCCCACCGTTCCCCCGATCCCTTCGCCGAGCGTCTGCGCCATGCGCTGCGCCGCGTTCCGCGCCGCAAGACGCCTCGGCTCGAGCAGGAGGATCTTGCCGTCGCCACGCCATGGCTCGGCGAGCAGCGCCAGCGGCACGCGCGTCGTCTTGCCCGCACCGGGCGGCGCCACGAGCACGGCCGAAGGCCTGGCCCGCAGCGCGCGGGCTAGGTCGTCGAGAACGGCATCAATGGGAAGTGCAGCTTTCAGGGTCGTCATCGGGCCGACCTAGCACAACCGCATGTGGGTGTGGACTGAGAAGCAAAGGTAAACGCGCAAAAGACACGCCCAAATTACGGAGGGGCAATGTGCGGGGCGATTCATCGGGGGTGAGGCAAGGAGCGCACTCGCCTCATCGATGCGCTTCCGCTCTGGTGCGTCGCGAAAGTACCGTTCCGCCCGGAACTGTGACAGCGGCCCGCTGATCCTAGAGAGGGTCCGCTGGAACGCGGCGCAGCAAGCGGCGAAGTTGGGAGACCTGTGAATGAGCGCGATCGAGACCTCGGCAGAGACGACCTACCCCGGCGTCTCGTCCGCGCCCGCCCCAAGCACGCCTTCCAAGCGAACGTTGCTGCCGCCTTGGCTCTCGCATGCTCTGCGCTACACCGGCGTCAACATCCTCGCCTGCGTCGTGGACGTCTCAATCTTTCTGCTCCTCAATTCCCTGATCGCGGCCCCGACCATCGCAAGCTGCATCGGCTACGCTACCGGCATAGTCGCCAACTACCACCTGACCAAGCATTTCGTTTTCCACGATCACGTCACGAACAAGAGCGGCCGGCGCATGTTCCTCGAGTTCATGGCGACCGGCTTGGTCGGCCTCACCTTGACGGCGGTCATGACCGGGCTCGGCGTGCACTACCTCGCGCTCTCGCCGGAGCTGTCGAAGCTGATCTCCCTGCTGACGTGCTTCGTCGTGCTCTACTTCATGCGCGCCTGGCTCGTGTTCCGCCCCATCGCGTGAGATCTCCCGCTAACGAGCGCGCGCGATAAGCACCATCGGCAGCGCCCAGCGGCGCTGTCCCACAAGATGACCGAGCAGACGGATCTCGTCGCCCCGAGTTTGTGTCTCCCACCTACCGCAAAACGAGCGTTTGAAACCGGACGCAGCCACGGCCTGGCAGGCTGGCGGCCCGCCGTCGAGATTGAGAACAAGACGTAAGTCAAGCGGCGCCGAAGCCAAGAATTCAGCGAGGCGATCGAGCGAGAAGAAAGCTTCCATGGTTGTGCCGATCACGATGCGGCCGTCGCCATCCTGGGCAACGAAACTACGATTGGCGAGCCACCGGCGATCCGACTTCAGCGCTCGGCTGTTGCCATTAGCATCGACCAGGAGGGGGTAGTTTACGAACGCGTTCGCGGCGCCACTGAAAGCCGACCTCCACGATTCCCCCTTGAGATCACGGATCGCAGTTTTGCTCCCGTCCGTGACGAACGCACCGTGTCGGGCGTCGTAGTCCTTCGGCCCGAGCGGCTGGCCGTTCGAAAGCACGGGCGTGTCCGGCAGACCATAGCGTGAATAATAGCTGCCGTTGACGGTCAGGGTCGCCCCTGTCCGCTGCATCCAGTCATCCACGTCGATATCGCCGGCGGGTTCGTTCAGAACCTCGAAGCGAAAATTTGCCGGCGACAATCGCGTGAGCAGGATGCGGTCGACCTCCCGGTCTTCCACGAGCACGGAAAGCTCACTAACTTCGAGCCCCTCCTGCAGCGATTGCCATACCAACGGCCCTGCCTTAGCTAGCGGTGGAGGCAAAAGCAGCGCCAGCCGCATGGAGGGCGAGAGGCGCGGGTCGTTAGGCGTCACGGTCGTCCACGTTGTCATTCCGCGGCGGAGAATGACATTGAACCCATACCAGCCGGAATACGAATAGAGCCAAAGGGCACCGAGTCCCGCCACCAAAAGTGCCACTAAAGACACCGTCAGCAGTCGCGATCGCCCAAGCCAAGTCGCAATCACCCCGTCCCCCATTTCGTCGCGCTCTACTTCAGGCGCGCCTGGCTCGTGCTCCGCACCATCGCGTGACCGCACGAAGGATCACAATACCTCCGCACGGCCACTCCGCACCAACGTTATGGAGCCTGACGCGTCTCGCGCAGCGGATCGCTGTAGCGAGCGTGTTGATCAGAGCTATGGCCGTAAGAAGTATAGTGGTGATGATGATGGTGCTGATCGTAATAGATGGCAGTGTCGTCGGGCACGGGCTTCCCGCCGTTCTGCTCCTGCCATAGATCCCAATTGCCCGGGTCACCATTGCCGTACCCGAGGTAGGATGCGCTCGCCGGCAGAACGGTCGCACTGATCATCATGGCGGCTGCGGCGCTGCCGACAGCAATCTTCAATGAGCGATTCATAGCGTTTACTCCTGTTTCTGGTATTCGCAGCGCGGCGGCCCCTTGGGGAGGAAATCGGGTCGCATCGGCGAAGGACGTGGAGCCTTCGCGCGTGCTGCGCTGGCAGGGTGTCCACCTCTTCTCTCGGATGAGGAATGACGAGTGGGCCTGTGACCCTGTCGCCCACATGTAAGATTGGCGACGACCGCTTCGAATACGCGGCGACCCTCCAAATCTCGAAGAGGTCCTTTAGCGCTATTGAAAGGTTCTGATGGGGGGACGCGCTCAGACGCCTTTCCACTCCTCGTAGTCTTTCTCCGTCGCCGCCGCTGCGGCCTTGGCATTCGCCGCGAGCCAACCCTCTTTGCGCTGCGCGAGGTCGGCCTTGATTGCAGCCGCGCCGCCTTCGGCGCCCGAGTGCAGATTGGCGAGATCGAGCCCCATGGCTTCAAGCATGTCCCCGGACAACAGCGAAGCAATGTTGTCCACCGCCTCGATCTTTCTGTTGTTCGGCGAGAGCCGCCGCACGATCAGCTTGCCGGTGATCCTGTACCAGGGGTCGATCGGCCGATAGCAGCCGTTGGCAATCTCGGCACTCTTGCTGCTGCTCTCGTCTGGCCGGTGCTGACGTGACCACGCCGACGTGACCAGAGCCTTCGCCTCGCGCACAATAGGACCGCCCCTCCAGTCCGCAATACCGACCCATCGCGGGCGTCCAAGGCTCCCCGCGCCCGCGCTCCGCCGCGCCGTTTCGATGGAAAGTCCCGCCTCCGGCATACATTGCGAGATGGCGCTCAGATAGTCGCTGGGTGCCGGCTCCCGCTTCAACGCGTCCATCTTCTTCCAGAACTTCTTTCGCTCCTTCTCGGGCACGACAGCCAGATCGCGAAGCCACGCGCAGTCGCGGTCCAGCACCACCGGGCGAGGCACCTCGAGGCCCTTCCCATACCCCAGCAGGATGGAGGCAGCGATTTCGTGGGCGCTTATCGCCGACGCGCCGCGCGCCAGAAGAGCGCTGGTGGCAAGCCGCACGAGATCGAGGCTATACGGCATCTCCGCTGCCTCGTCGAAATCGTTGACACCCCAGACCAGGCGGCCGTCGGCATCGCGCCAGGTGCCGTAATTCTCGAGATGAATGTCACCGACCGCGAGGACCTGCGGTCCTGCCGCCAGATCTGGGCAGACGCTCAAGATGATTTCCGCCCAGCGCCAGTATGTGGCCCTGAGGAAGACGAAGGCACTCGCCTTCATCTTCTCGTGCTTTTCGGCAAGATCGGATTCGACGACGTCGCCTCCGAGCTCCCGCCGCAACCAGTCCTCGTATTGCTGCGCTGACTCACGGATCGTTGTCATGGTTCGTTCACACGCGTCCGTTTCGAACGATTTATCCATACCATGTAGCCGATGATCGACTGCGAAATGGCACGGACCTTTGTTCAACTGGCGGTCTGCTGCACAGCAGTCAGTGTCTCTCGACGCCTCATCGCAACAACCGCACGTAGCGGATCAGAACTAAAGTTGCCCCGACTGCGCTACCGTTTCGCCACATCGTGCGTTACAAAGGAGATAACTAGGGGGATAGCTAGATGATTGTTCGCTTGATCGGCCTCACGGCCTTCCTGACGGCTTCGACATCCGCATTTGCTGCGGTCGAAGTTTGTGTCGCCTGCGCGGGGCCGGAGGTCACCTACCGGTGCACGGTAGAGAAGTCCGAAAAGATCGAAAAATTTCCGGATGCGCAACGCGTCGTCGAGCAGGCCTGCACCAAGATCCTCGTCAAAACCGGCAGCCACGCCAAATGTGACATCAACCGCGCCAAGGCAGAATGTCCTGGAGACCTGAAGACGATCGGCCTCGCGGATGTGAAGGAAGCCCTCGCCAAGAGAAACGAGAGCAAGACGGACTCCAAGGTCGAAGGCTTGCTCCCTGGCGCAGCGCGCGTGACCACCGAGGGCCTGCAAAAGACCGGCGAGGCCGCCAAGAGCGCATGGGACTGCGTCCTCTCAATATTTGGCGGTGAGTGCTGACACCGAATGCAGCATAACCTTGAACCCGGTCGAGCGCCGGTAAGGATTTATTAAGGTTACTGCCTCAACAATTGCTCCGCATCAAGATAAGCGCGGGCCGCGATGAGCGCCGCCGGTATTGCGTTCGGAGATTTTGTAAATGAGTTATTGGTGGACCCGCACCGTAGGGCTGTTCGAGAACAAGACGGCGTTCCCGAAGAAAAAGACAGCCGCTGAGCCGTCATTCGAACGCACCACAGCCAGCAAACCCCAGCGCATGAAGGACGGCTTCATTTGGGCCGAAGGCATGCTGGCGCCGCGCCCCTGCACCATTCGTGACATGACCGTGCTCGAGGCCGAAGTCGCCCTCTGGAACGACGACATCAAGCCGTCGCTGCTCCGCGGTCCGTTGAAGCTCTATTCCTGCGCCGACGGCAAAGAGGTCGATTGCACCCTCGTCGGTCGCAAGGACGCCACGCTCGGCCTTCGCTTCACGAGCGCCTTCCATCCGCCGAGCCGGCGCTACGCTTAAGCGCCGCCCCGGCTTCAATCACGAGAGACGCTCGCGCTCGCGGTTCAGGTACTCGCGCTGCAGATCGGTGATGTAGTCGCGCACGATGGGTGCGGCGTCGCGCTTCTTCGCAAGCTGCATGTGGAAAACGAGCTGGCTCCCGGTGCGGAACATCATCTCCGCGCTGATGAGATAGAACTCCCACATGCGGCAGAACCGCTCGTCGTACATCTGCGCGACCTTGGCGCGGTTGGCCTGGAAGCGGCTCTCCCAATGCGCCAGCGTCTTGGCGTAATGCAGCCTGAGGAACTCGAGGTCCGTCACCCACAGGCTGTTCTTCTCGACCGACGTGAACACCTCCGACAATGCGGGAGAGTACGCGCCAGGGAAGATGTACTTCCTGAGCCACGGGCTCGCCGTGCCTGGCGGGCTCATGTGTCCGATGGAGTGAAGCAGCATGACGCCATCCGGCGTGAGCAGGTCGTTCACCTTGGCAAAGAACTCGTCGTAATGGTGCACGCCCACGTGCTCGAACATGCCGACCGAGACGATGCGGTCGAACTTCTCCTCGACCTGGCGATAATCACGCAACTCGAACCGCACGCGATCCGCGATGCCTAGATCCGCCGCCTTCTTGTTCGCCAGCGCGCACTGCTCACGAGACAGCGTCACGCCGAGCACGTTCACGTTCTCCATACGCCCGAGATAGAGCGCCATGTCGCCCCAGCCGCTGCCGATGTCGAGGATGCGCTGGCCGGGCTTGAGATTGAGCTTGGAGGCGATGAGGCGCAGCTTGTTCTGCTGCGCTTCCTCGAGCGTATTGTCGTCGCTCGTGAAGTAGGCGCACGAGTACTGCATGCCCTTGTCGAGGAACAGGCGGTAGAAGTCATTGCCGATGTCGTAATGGTGAGAGACGTTGCTCTGCGCCTTGCCGATCGGATTGGCCTGCTGGAAGCTTTTCAAGCCGCGCGAGATGCGGCGAAGAACCTTCTGCAGCGGATATGAGCCGAGCGACAGCCGGTTCATGGAGAAGAGCGTCAGAAAGTCCCTCAACGTCGAGTTCTCGAAGCTCATCCGTCCGTCCATGTAGGCTTCGCCTGCATGAAGCTCCGGATTGAGGAACAGCTTGTAGTAGAGCGAAGGATCCGCAAGGCGCATCGTGACATTCGGACCGGGCGAGCCCGCGAAAACATGCACGCGGCCTTCGGCATCGATCACCGTCAGCGACCCGACGCGAATGAACGACTTCATCATATGCGAGAGAGGAAACATGGGACCTCGCTGTAAGAGTGCTCCCGCAAAAGTGGGAACCGGTTTTCAGGGATTGAGCGCGCCTCAGGCGGCGGATTTGGCACCGCGCGCCTTCTCGGCTGCGGATCGAATGGCGGAAATATTGGCGGCATAGCTCTCACGCGTGCCGCCCTTGAACACGGCCGACCCGGCGACGAGCACGTTGGCACCGGCAGCGACGACAAGAGGCGCGGTGTCCGCGGTAATGCCGCCGTCGATCTCGATATCGATGGGCCGCGAGCCGACCATGGCTTTGACCCGGCGGATCTTGTCGACCACCGCCGGAATGAAGGCCTGCCCGCCGAAACCGGGATTGACGGTCATCAGCAGGATGAGATCGAGCCTGTCGAGCACATACTCGATGACGCTCTCGGGCGTCGATGGATTGAGCGAAACGCCCGCCCGCTTGCCGAGCGCCTTGATCGCCTGCAGCGAACGGTCGAGATGCGGCCCGGCCTCCGCATGAACCGTAATGATATCGGCACCGGCCTCGGCGAATGCCGCGAGATAAGGGTCAGCCGGCGCGATCATCAAATGGCAGTCGAACACCTTGGGCGAGGTGCCGCGGATCGCCTTTATAACGGGCGGCCCAAACGTGATGTTCGGCACAAAGTGCCCGTCCATCACGTCGAGATGGATCCAGTCCGCCCCGGCGGAATCGACCGTTCGCACCTCTTCGCCGAGACGCGCGAAATCGGAGGACAGTATTGACGGGGCAATGATCAGAGGCCGGGATGACATGGACAGCGCTCTCTTCGCCGACGGAAGGGTAAATTCAAGGATTGGCGTACACGCAGGGCCGCCTCCCGGCAAGAGAGGCGCGTGCGCCATCCCGCCCCATTAGGGGCCAATAGCGCCTAATCTCAGAAGAATGTGCGGCGTTTGCGTTCGATGAGCTGCAGGATCATGGGCGTCAGGATGAGCTGCATGGCGAGGTCCAGCTTGCCGCCCGGAATGACGATGGAATTCGCCCGGGACATGAAGCTTTCCTGGATCATGGACTGCAGATACGAGAAATCGATGCCGCGAGGGTTCTTGAAGCGGATCACCACCATCGACTCGTCCGGTGTCGGAATCCAGCGCGCGATGAAGGGGTTCGACGTATCGACCGTCGGGATGCGCTGGAAGTTGATGTCGGTCTCGGTGAACTGCGGGCAGATGCATTTCACGTAATCCGGCATGCGCCGAAGGATGACATCCGTGATCGCGTCGGGGGAATATCCGCGGTCGTCCTTGTCGCGATGGATCTTCTGAATCCATTCGAGATTGATGACCGGCACGACTCCGATCCTGAGATCAGCAAGCCGCGCGATATTGACCTTCTTCGTGATCGCCGCGCCGTGCAGTCCCTCGTAGATCATGACATCTGTGCCGTATGGGATCTCCTCCCACGGAGTGAACGTGCCGGGCGGCGTGCCATAAATTTGCGCCTCAGCTGCATCGTGCACGTAATGGCGCGCCCGCCCTGTGCCGATCTCGCCATAGGTCTTGAAGAGCTGCTCGAGCTCCGGAAGCAGGTTCGCTTCCTCGCCGAAATGGCTGAGGTTAGGATTGCCGTTATTGGCGGCTTCCGCCACCTGCCGCTGCATCTCCTCGCGATCGTAGCGATGGAACGCATCACCCTCGACGAAGACCGCCGTGATCTTTTCGCGGCGGAATATTTGCTCGAAGGTCCGCCGCACGCTCGTCGTGCCGGAACCCGAAGAACCGGTGACCGAAATGATGGGGTGTTTGGCAGACATCTAGGCTTCTTCGTTCCGCGTGCTTGTTTGGAAATCCCTCGCTCCGCCCCGGCTAGCTAGCGCCGGAACAGTCCCCTCCGTCCGAACAGCGGGGAGCGCTCTCCCGCCCCGTGCGGCTCGTGGTGAAGACGGACAACATACTCTACCTCGTTTCGCGACCCGGAAAGGAAAGCGACGCGTTGGTGAAGACCGTTCGGAATGAGATCGAGAATTCGTCCGTATCCGGTTGAAGCCGCCCCTCCCGCCTGCTCGACGAGCCATGCGAGCGGATTGGCCTCGTAAATCAGCCTCAAGCGGCCGGTGCCGTAGCCGTCACGAGAGTCGGCGGGGTAAAGGAAGATCCCGCCTCGCGTCAGGAGCCGGTAGACGTCTGCCACCGGGGACGCCGTCCAGCGCATGTTGAAATCCTTGCCTCTCGGGCCCTCGCGGCCGCGCATGCAGTCGTCGATGTAGGTTCTGACCGGCTCGTCCCAATGCCTGTAGTTCGACGCGTTGATGGAATATTCGCGCGTCGCGAGGGGAATGCTGACGTCCTCGTGCGTCAGCATGAACCGCCCCGTTCCCCGGTCGAGCGTGAAGATGTGCGTTCCATGCCCCACTGTCAGCACGAGCGAGGTGAACGGTCCGTAAAGGGCAAAACCCGCGGCCAACTGGCTCGTGCCGGGTTGTAGGAAGCTCGACGCATCCGTCCCATTGGCCAGCGACGGCAGCACGGTGAAGATCGTGCCCACCGACACGTTGGCATCGATGTTCGATGATCCATCGATGGGATCGACGGCTACGGCCAAAGGTGCTCCAGGGTTGATCGGCAGGGCCCATTCGAGCTCTTCTGATCCGAGCGAAGCGACAGGCGCGTCCTTGACGGCGGCCACGACGAGATCGTTGGCGCGGACATCCACATCCTTTTGCGGTTCGATGCCGCTCTGCTTGCCCGTCTCCGAGCCGAGCGCTCCGGCGAGTGCCCCACGCCCGACGAGGCAGCTGATCTGACGGCAGGCTTCCGACAGCCGGATCACGGCGACGGCGACGTCTCCCCGGTGAGCTTCAGCACCGGCCCACGCGTCGAGATAGGCGCCAAGATCCATCGCGTCCGACATTCCCCAGTCTCTCCTCCCGGGCGAGCCCCATTTTATTCTTCTGAGCGCCGCGGGGTCTCAGCCAGCCCCTATTCGAGGGTGGCTCATGCTCGAACGCAATAATGTTGTTGGCCGGACGCTTAACCAGTTGCCACCGGGTTGGCCCAAAAACCCGGACCGGCCGCGCCTTGAGGCCAGCTTGGCCGCTAATGAACAACGCTCCGTAAATTCTTGGCAGTTCGCAGTTCCTCAACTAAAGATTGTTCATTGTAGTGAGCACACGCATAAATCAGGACCACCTACGGTATCTATGGCCCGCAGCTCCCTCGCCAATCCCTTGTCCGTGGCCTTTGCCTCCCTGCGTGCCGGGATTGTCGGGGCTGCAATATTCTCTTGCGTCATCAATATCTTGGGCCTGACTGGATCGTTGTATACGCTTCAGGTATATGACCGCGTCATCCCATCCCGGAGCGCTTCGACGCTGGTTGCGCTGACACTCCTCGCGGCGGCCCTCTATGCAGCCTACGCGATTTTGGATTATTTGCGCGCCCGCATCATGAGCCGCGCCGGCCTGCTGATGATGGCGACGCTCGAGCGCGAAACGCTTGGAGCGGTATCCGCGCTGGCACTTGCCGACGCCACCCGCCCTCGCGCCCTCGAACCCATAGGCGACCTCGACCGCATCCGCGCCTTCCTTTCGGGGCCTGGACCAGCTGCCATCCTGGATCTGCCTTGGATCCCGCTCTACCTCGCTGCGATCTATGTCCTGCACCCGATCCTCGGCATGACGGTGATCGCCGGAGCGCTTGCCCTCCTGTTGCTGACGGCCTTGGCGGACGCGATGACGAAGGCGCGCCTTCGACGTTCCGCCGCGGCCGCCGCCGAGCGTACGGCATTCGCGGAAGCCATGCGGCACAATGTGGAAACGTCTCATGCCATGGGTATGTCACCCGGCCTCGAGGTGCGCTGGCACGAACTCACCCGAACTTGGCTGAGAGACCTCACTGCGGCGACGGATACGGCTCAGCGCTTCTCTTCCGCAACGAAGTTGCTTCGCATCGCATGCCAGATCGGCATCGTTGGCCTGGGCGCGCTGCTGGTTATCAACGGAGGCATGTCGGCAGGCGCGATCGTTGCAGCCTCGCTCATTGCATCGCGAGCGCTCTCTCCACTCGAGACCTCTTTGGCTCATTGGCGCGGATTTATGGAATTCCGCGACTGCTGCGGCAGGCTGTCGGAGAGCCTGCGCGTGGCTTCACGCGCGGAACGTCCATCCGGTGGAGACATCCCGCCACCTAGAGTGAGCCTTGCCGTCGAGCATCTGACCATTTTGCCCCCAGGCGCTTCGCGCCCACTCGTCCATGATCTCTCTTTCAGGCTCCAGTCCGGCGATGGGCTGGGTGTCATTGGTCCGACCGGCGCCGGCAAATCCACCCTCGCCGGGGCCCTCGTTGGCGTGCGCGGGCGAGACATCCGGGTCGGCTCGATCCGCCTCGACGGCGCGCCGCTCGAGCATTGGGGCAGCCGCACGCGTGGCAAGAGCATCGGCTACATGTCTCAGGAGACGGATCTCTTTCCAGGCACGATCGCCGAGAATATCTCTCGTTTCGAGCCCGGTGCGGACCACGCTGGAATCGTCGCCGCCGCAAAGCACGCAGGGGTTCACGAGATCATCCTGCGCCTGCCCGATGGCTTTCAGTCTCGCATCGGAGACAACGCACTGCATTTCTCCGCTGGCGAGCGTCGGCGCATTGCACTCGCGCGCGCCCTTTACGGCGATCCGTTCCTTGTCGTCCTGGATGAGCCAGACGCCAACCTCGACGGCGCGGGCGAGGCTTCGCTGACCGAGGCGATCCGCTCGGTCAGGCGGCGTGGCGGTATCGTCGTCGTCTTCTCGCATCGGCTCGCCGCTCTCGAGGGCATCGACACTTTGATGTTCCTTTCCAATGGCCGGCAGCAAGCCACGGGTCGCAAGGACGACGTGTTGCGCCGGGCCTTCGAGCCCGTCGTGCAAAATTCGCGTCCAGCTTCGACCGTCACACCCCAGCAACCCAGCCCATCGATCCACGCCACGCTGAAGATCGTGTCGGACCAGCAGGGCTCCAGTTCCGCATGAACGCTGCCATCGATCCAGCCGACGTCGCAAAGGCACACGCCGGCATGCGCCATGCGCTGATCGCGGGCTCGACGGTCCTGGTCCTCCTCATATTTGGTCTTCTGGGATGGGCAGCGCTCACGGAAATCACCGGCGCCGTGATAGCCGACGGCAGCGTGGTCGTCGAAAGCAGCGCTAAAAAAATCCAGCATCCGACCGGCGGAACTGTCAGCGAGATCCGCGTCAAGAATGGCGACAGGGTCAAGCCGGGAGACCTTCTTATCCGGCTCGACGGCATAGAGATCCGATCCCGGATGGATGCCCTCTCGCATCAGCTGGCTGCGCATAGATTGCGCGTCGCCCGCCTCACCGCCGAGCGCGATGATCAACCTTCGCTCGTTCCGACCCTCGAGAACACAGCCCTCGCTCCCGAAGCCGATACTGCTGCGATGATCGCCAGCGAGAAGGCACTATTCGAAAGCCGGCAAGCCATTCGCAAAGGGCAGCGCGCCGAGCTCGAGCAGCGCATTCTCCAGTTACGCAACGAAATCGAAGGCATCGAAGGCCAGAAGCAAGCCAAAGCAGCGGAGATCGATCTCATCGACGAGCAGCTTGAACTGCTCGACACGCTTGAAGGCAGCCCCAAAAATGAGAGCGACGTGCGCCGCATCGGCTCCTTTTCGGAGGGTGTCGCCGAGAAGCGGCTGGCCCTTCGCCGCGAGGCTGCGAGACTCCGCGGCGAATGCGGTCACCTCCGCGCTACCGAGGCCCAGCTCAAGGGACGCATCGCTGAGATCGAGATGCAGATGGTCCGGCTCGATCATGAGACGCGAAGCTCGGTAATCTCGGATCTTGCGGAAGCCACTGCACAAACTCTGGCGCTCGAACAGCGAGCCGTTTCCGCCTCCGACGAGCTGCGGCGCTTGGATATCGTGGCCACGACCTCAGGCACTGTGCACGAGTCGGCCGTCCGCGGATCGGGAGACGTGATCGCCGCCGGCGAGACCCTGATGCTACTCATTCCGGATAGCGATCGCCTCGTCGTGGAGGCAAGGATAGACCCATATCAGATCGACCGGGTCCTTGCCGCCAAAACCGCGTTGCTGCGTTTCTCAGCCTTCAATCGCCGGACGACACCTGAGATCGCAGGCCGGCTCACGCGCGTCTCTGCCGATCTCTCACGCGACGCGCGCACGGGAAGCGCATTCTTTATCGCGCGCGTAGAAATCGACGACGCCGACATTGCCAAACTCGGCGGAGCGCGCCTCGTGCCTGGAATGCCCGTCGAGGTTCAGATTGAGACCGAGCACCGCACGGCGCTCTCCTATTTCCTGAAACCTCTGGAAGATCAGCTCGCCAGGGCTTGGAAGGAGCGATGAGGAAGAGTGCGGACCTAATCGATCCGCACCCTATGTCGTAGGCCAGATCGGCTTAGCTTCGTCCGATGCCCGTGTACTGGAAGCCCACCCGGCGTGCCGCGTCGGGCTGGAAGATGTTGCGCAGATCAACCAGCACGTCGCCCGCCATCTTGGCCTTCGCCGTTTCGAGGTCGAGCGCACGGAATTCGTTCCATTCCGTGATCACGGTCAGGACATCGGCTCCGGTGACGGCGTCGAGTGTGCTCTCGCACCAAACAACACCCGGAAGCAGCGGGTCAGCTTGCTTGCGGCCTTGAGGATCGAACACGCGCACTGTCGCGCCCCGCTCCTGCAGCATCGGCACGATGACAAGACTCGGCGCATCGCGCATGTCGTCGGTATTGGGCTTGAACGTGACGCCAAGCACGGCGATCGTCTTGCCGCGAACCGATCCGCCAGCGGCCTTCTCGATGCGCGTTGCCATGGCGATCTTGCGCTCGTCGTTGACGCGGCTCACCTGCTCTATGATCGAAACCGGAACCTTGGCGTCGCGCGAAGTGCGAATGATGGCCGACACGTCCTTCGGGAAGCACGAGCCACCGTAGCCCGGACCCGGATGCAGGAACTTGTCGCCGATGCGACGGTCTTTGCCGATGGCGTTCGCCACTTCCTGCACGTTTGCGCCCACCTGCTCGCACAAGTCCGCGATCTCGTTGATGAAGCTGATCTTGAGCGCCAGGAATGCGTTTGCCGCGTACTTCGCCAACTCGGCAGATTCACGCGAGACGAACATCACCGGCGAGTTGCGCAGCGCCAGCGGCTTGTAGAGATTGCCCATAACCTCTTCCGCCCGCTCGCTGTCCGTGCCGACGAGAATGCGATCGGGATGCGTGAAATCCTGAATGGCCGAGCCTTCGCGCAGGAACTCCGGGTTGGAGCAAATGGCGTAGTCGGCGTCCGGGCGAAGTTCCTTGAGGCGCTTCTCGATCTCACGGCTGGTTCCGACAGGCACGGTCGATTTGGTCGTGATGACCGTGAAGCCCTCGAGATGCGGGGCGAGATCGGCAACGGCCGCGAACACGTAGCTGAGGTCCGCATGACCGTCGCCACGACGCATCGGGGTACCGACGGCGAGGAACACGATGTCGGCCTCGCGCACCGCAGGACCGAGCTCGTCGGTGAAGCGCAGCCGCCCCGCCTTCATGTTGCGTTCCATGAGGTCTTCGAGGCCCGGCTCGTAGATGGGTGAGATGCCGCTGTTGAGCTCCTTGAGACGCTGCGGATCCTTGTCGACGCAGGTGACCGTCCAGCCGAACTCCGAGAAGCACGCCGCCGAGACGAGGCCCACGTAGCCGGCACCGATCATGCAGATATTCACGCGCGTTCTCCCTTGTGACCTTGCCGCCTGGCCCAAGCGCATAAGGGGCGGCAGCAGCAGTCTTGCTAGACGAGCCTCCCAGGCCGGCGCAACAAAAACTCCGCCCCAACGTCAGTTTGATGACAACTGAAGCCGGGACATGGTGCCACGGGGGGAGGGCGCCTAAATCTTGAGTTCCTCGATATTGGCGAAGGCCGTTCTCAGGGCATCGGACCATGCCCCCGAGAGCTTCTTGAAGTATTCGTCGTCCTGCCCGATCCGCTTCTCGCGCTTAACGTCGAGGCTGTCGCGCTCGTAGATTAGAAGATCGAGCGGCATACCGACCGAAAGGTTGGACCTGAGCGTGGAATCGAACGATAGCAAAATGAGCTTCGCTCCCTCTCCGAGCCGCATCTCCGGCCGCGCCACGCGGTCGAGGATCGGCTTGCCGTATTTGTGCTCGCCGATCTGCAGGAACGGCGTGTCGTCCGTCGCCTCGATGAAATTGCCTTCGGCGTAGATCTGGAAAAGGCGCGGACGCTCCTTGCCGATCTGCCCACCCAGAATGAACGAGGCTGCGAAGCCGGCCTTGCTCATCTCGAGTGCGGGCCCATCGGTTCTGCGCACCTCGCGCACGGCGTCACCCACGAGGCGCGCCGCACGGTACATGGAAGAAACGGTGAAGAGGGTCGGCCCGCTGTTGCTGTCTTCGGAGGCGACCGCGATCTGCTCGTTCAAGATGCTGACGACCGACTGCGTCACGGCGAGATTGCCCGCCGACAGAAGCACGATGACGCGATCGCCGGATTGGCGCCACGTATGCAGCTTCCGATATTGAGCGACGTTATCGACCCCGGCGTTGGTACGCGTATCCGCGGCGAAGACGAGGCCGCGCTCCAGCCGTAACGCGACGCAGTATGTCATCGCGGGCACCCCTTCCTAAGGTCAAGCTGAGTCAAGCGGTTACTGTTGCTGCCCGCCTTGCTGCTCAACTTCGACTCTTACGTCAAGGGCTTCGTTCTCGCCACCCCTCTGGGCCCCTCGGATGGGCGCGGCCGAACCCGCATCGAAACCGCAGGCAAGTCGGACGTACCGCTCCGTCGGGCACATGCCGTTCGCCGGGTCGAATCCGACCCAGCCGAGCCCCTCGATCCAGGCCTCGGCCCAGGCATGATGGGCCTCGGAGGGGGCGATCGTCCCGGAAAGGAAGTAACCATTAACATAGCGGGCCGGCACACCGAGAACCCGGGCCGCCGAAATGAAGACGTGCGCGTGGTCCTGGCAGACGCCCTTGCCGTCTGCGAGCGCTTCTGCCGCAGACGTATGCTCGTGCGTGGCGCCGATCTCGTAGTCGATCTCGTCGCGAACAGCGCTCATCAACCCGTGCAGGCAGGCCAGCGTATCGGACGGCTCCTTGCCGCCACCGACGCTACGCGCGATGTCGCGGATGGCTTTGTCGGCGGCGGTGGTGGGCGTCTCGCGCAGGAACACGCGCCTCGGCGCCATCTCCGACAGGCCACGGACGATTCCGCACCGATCCTCGGTCTCGATCACGCCGGAGGCTTCGATGACCATGCCCTCGTGCAATCCGCTGACAACAGCCAGATGCGCGATGTTGCCGAAGCAATCGCGAAACTCGATTCCCTTGTCCATGCCGGGCGCCCTGATGGACCAGCTCATCACCTCCTGCCCGTCGAAGGACGGAGGCGTCAGGCGCAAGCTCTGAATCGAGTAGCGCGCCGGCGTATCGTATTTGTAGGTCGTGACGTGGCGAACCTCGATAAGCATCCGCCCCTCAGGAATTGAACGAGTAGGCCTCGGAGACCTCGTGGCCAACCCTGTTGTTGCGCTCGATGAAATCCAGCAGGAACTCGTGCAGTCCGGACTGGAAAATCGTGTCGATATCTCCGTGCTCGAGCAGAGCTAGCGTTGACTTCGATGTCTCGAGACACGGCTTCTGATCGCCGTAGAGGCCTGCGAGCTGCTCCAGCAGTCCATCGATCTCCTCATAGCACGCCCTGAGCGAACGAGGCATTGCGCTGTTGAGGATGAGGTAATCGGCGACATGCCAGGACTTGTAGCTGTCCTTATAGACCCATCGGTAGCTGCGATGTGCCGACACCGAGCGCAGGATCGCCTCCCACTGCACGTTGTCGACTCCTCCGCCAACCATATTGCTCGACGGCAGCAGCACATAATACTTCACGTCGAGAATGCGCGCCGTGTTGTCCGCGCGCTCGATGAACGTGCCGAGCTGGCTGAAATAGTACGTGTCGTTCCGCAGGATGGTGTTCAAAAGCGCCCCGCGATAGGCGGCCGAACGCTCCTTGATCCAATCGAGAATGCGGGGCAGCGCATCCGAGCGCAGGTACTCGGGCTTGATGGTCTGGAATTCCAGCCACGAGCTGTTGAGGCTCTCCCACATCTCGCGCGTCAGGGCCGTCCGCTGCGCCCGCGCGTTGCGCCGCGCCGTCGCGAGGCAGGAATGCACGCTCGACGGATTGTCGAGGTCGAACAGCAGGAAGTTCACGACATCGCGCGTGTTGAGTTCCTTGTGCTTGGCGAAGTACGTCTCGCTGCAGCCGGCGCTTTCGAGCGTCGACGCCCACTCCTGCCTCGAGGGATCACCCGAGCGCGGCAGGAGCGCGATGCGATAGCCCACCTCGACGAGGCGCGCCATGTTCTCCGCGCGCTCGACGTAACGCGAAAGCCAGAAAAGGTCGTTTGCTGTTCGCCCAAGCATGTGAGTGTTGCGTCCGCCCCGCTGAGCCTGCCGCTCTTGTTATTTTAGTCCTGGAGAACCCAGGTATCCTTCGTCCCGCCGCCCTGGCTGGAGTTGACCACCAGCGACCCCTTCTTGAGGGCCACACGCGTCAATCCTCCGGGCACGAGACGCACTTCGTCGCCGATGAGGACGAACGGCCTGAGATCGAGATGCCGTGGCGCGACGCCGTCGCCGACCAGCGTCGGGCAGGTAGAGAGCGCGAGCGTCGGCTGGGCGATGTAGTTCTCGGGCTTGGCCTTGAGCTTGGCACGGAACGTCTCGATCTCCTCTTTCGTCGACGCCGGCCCGACCAGCATGCCGTAGCCGCCCGAACCATGCACTTCCTTCACCACCAGCTCCGGCAGGCGCTCGAGCACGTATTTGAGCACGTCGGGTTTCCGGCAGTTGTAGGTCGGCACGTTGTTCAGGATGGGCGGCCGGCCCATGTAGAATTCGATGATCTCGGGGATGTAGCTGTAAATCGCCTTGTCGTCGGCGATCCCGGCACCCGGCGCGTTGACGATGGTGACGTTGCCGGCGCGATAGACATCGAACAGACCTGGCACGCCGAGCACGGAGCTTGGATTGAAGGTCAGCGGATCGAGGAAGTCGTCGTCGACACGACGGTAAAGGACATCGACGCGCGTGAGCCCCTGCGTCGTCTTCATGTTCAGATAGCCGTCGGCGACGACGAGATCCACGCTCTCGACCAGCTCCACGCCCATCTGGTCGGCAAGGAAGGCATGCTCGAAATAGGCGCTGTTGTAGAGCCCGGGCGTCAGCACGGCGATGACGGGATCGCCCTCGCTGCGCTCCGGCGCCACGCTCTCCAAAGTCTTGCGCAAACTGTCCGGATAGTTCTCGACGGGAGCAACACGGTTCTCGGCGAACAAGTTCGGGAACATGTGCATCATCGTTTCCCGGTTCTCCAGCATGTAGGAGACGCCGGAAGGCGTGCGCGTGTTGTCCTCGAGAACATAGAAGTCGTTCTCGCCTGTCCGGACGAGATCGACACCGATGATGTGCGAATAAATTCCGAGCGGCGGCTCGACACCGATCATCTCCGGCACGAACGCGCTGTTCTGGATCACGAGCTCGGCCGGAATTCGGCCAGCCTTGATGATCTCCTGCCGGTGATAGATGTCGTACATGAAGGCATTGAGCGCCTTAACGCGCTGCTCGATGCCTGCAGACAGCCGCCGCCATTCGGCGGCTGCGATGATGCGCGGGATCATGTCGAACGGGATCAGCCGCTCGGCGGCCTCCGCGTCTCCGTACACCGCGAATGTGATGCCGGTGCGCCGGAAAAGCGCTTCGGCCTCAGCACTCTTTTTCTTGAGATCTTCGACGCGCTGTACGCCGAGCCAGCTCGCTAACGCGGCGTATGGCTCACGCACACCTTCGCCAAAGCCATTCATTTCGTCAAAGGCTGGCTTCAAATTCGAGGCCCTGATCTGCTCCATTCTTGGCTAGTGGCAAGAGCCGGGCCAAGTTGACGGAATGAGAGATTTCAATCTTCTAGCGCACTGACAGCGAATTGCCATGCTCGATTTCTAACCATGTGCACGGAACAAAGGCACCGGCCTGCCTAGCGCACGCGCGCGACGCTACATCACCGGCCGAAAGGTAGCGTGCATGACTAAGCGGACCGGCGGTGAGCCGCCGGTCCGCGCTTCGACTGACGACGAACCGTCTGCCTTATGACTTGGGCAGCAGAACCTTGTCGATCGAATGAATGACGCCGTTGGACTGCATCACGTCGTAGATGGTGATGTTGGCCCAGCCGCCATTCTCGTCCTTGAGGATGATGTTGTTCGGCCCGTTCATGCTCGCCCAGAGCTTGCCGCCGGAAACGGTCTTGAGCTCGGCCGTGCCATGTCCCTTCTTGACCCACGCCTTGAGGTCCTCGGCGGTAATGCGTCCGGCCACCACGTGATAGGTGAGCACGCCCGTAAGCTGTCCCTTGTTCTCGGGCTTGAGCAGCGTATCGACGGTGCCGGCAGGCAACGCGCCGAAGGCCGAGTTCACCGGCGCGAACACCGTGAACGGCCCCTTGCCGGAGAGCGTGTCGACGAGACCGGCAGCCTTCACCGCTGTGACCAGCGTCGTATGATCGGCCGACTTGACCGCATTCTCGACGATCGTCTTGGTCGGAAACATCTCTTCGCCGCCGACCATGATGGTGCTCTTGGCGAACGCCGGGCCTGCGATGGCGAGAGCAGCCGAGAGGGCTGCGAGCTTGATGAATTTATGCATGAGCGTCTTTCCCTTTTCAGAGCTTCTGATGAAGTCAAAAACACCGCGAGGGACGCCTGCTGAGATGCAGACATTTCCTTTGCAACGCCTCGCGATGCACCGACTTACGTGCCCCCGCGGGAAGCCGTTTCACTTTCGAGACCCGTTATATTTTTGCCGCTCCGGTGATCTGATCGGCTGTCTCTTGCGTGCGCCATGACCCATGCACAAGCGACGTACCTGCCCACAGATAAGAGCGCGGCAGATGCCTTGACACGCGCTCCATTATGTTCTGTAATTTCTGTCATGACAGAAATTACAGAACAACCCGCACCGCTTCCCCCCGCCATCGAGCGCTTCGTCGTCCATTGGGGCGAGATGGGCGAGGTCTGGGGTGTGAACCGGTCCGTGGCGCAAATCCACGCGCTTCTTTACGTCAGCGATCGACCGCTGACCGCGGAGGAGATCGCGGAGCGATTGAAGCTGGCGCGCTCCAACGTCTCGACGTCGCTGCGAGAGCTGATGTCGTGGACGCTCGTCAAGCGCGTCTCGATCCTCGGCGACCGCCGCGACTACTACGAGGCCGAAGCCGACATGTTCGAGATGGTGCGCCGCATCGCTTCGGCGAGGAAAGCCCGCGAGATCGAACCCGCGATCGCCGTGCTACGCGCCTGCCTCGACGAGGCGCAAGGCAATCCCGACATGTCGCCCGTCGTCAGGCTCCGCTTCCAGAGCATGCTCGAATTCACCGAAAGCGCCGCACGCAACGTCGACGAGATCCTGAAGCTGCCGACACCGGTGCTCTCGAAGCTGATGAAGATGGGAGGCGCCGTGGCACGGCTGGCAAAACTGGCCGGCGGCCGCAAGCCCGCCAAGCGTTCCTGAGGCAAAGGCATTGTCAGATGTCAGCGGCCCCAAATATCGACCGGACTGCAGCTGCGGCTGCGGCGACGCCCCTCGCCCCGGCCGTGCCCAACGTCACGGACCTCCGCTTCCGCGCGCTGCTGGGCGAAGAGGCTTGGGCTCGTCTCCCTGACCCGGTACGCCGGCGCTTCTCCAAGCGCTGGAACCCCGGTGACATGGTCGTCTACCAGGGCCGCGTGGTCACGACGGAGCTGTCGCGAGCCGGGCGCATTCTTTCCTTTCTGACGCGTGCGATCGGCGCCCCACTTCCTCTCACGAATGCTGCAACGGGGCCTTCCGTCGTCGCGGTCACCGAGAATCCTACCCTCGGCGGCCAGACTTGGACGCGGACTTACACCCGCGAGAGCAACTTCCCCCAGGTGATCCACTCGGTAAAACGCTTCTCGGGGCCTACCGGCCTCGAGGAATACGTCGGCTACGGTTTCGGCATGACGCTGCGCGTGACCGAGGAGAACGCCGCGCTCGTTTTCAGGTCCGAGCGCTACTTTTTCGAACTCGGACGCTTCCGAGTCGGAATTCCCCGCTTTGCCGAGCCTGGCGCAATGGAGATCGTGCATCGCGACGAAGGCGGCGGGGAGTTCTCCTTTCGGCTGACCCTGAAACACCCGCTGCTTGGCAGATTGCTGCACCAGCTGGCCTATTTCCGTGCGGAGCTCGAAAGCGCTTCTTGAGCTCCGCCGCTGCCGGCGCTTAGCCATCGAGCATCACGCCGAATTTCGCAGCAGAAACTCAAAAAAATTTCGCTATTGTCATAAATGAATTATGCCATTGAAAGGCATGCGATTCACTCCGGCATTCAAGCCATATTGCAAAACAAAACTGACATTATTGTAATTGTCAGAGCTATTGAATTTCACAATACAAAGACAATTGCATTGAGATTCTCCCTGATAAGCGCATTATTACATTTTCGATCCCGCCTGTAATTTCCGAATAAAGATGGCGTGATCTCGTGAGTAGGCGTTGGGGGCGCGCTTTATGGGCGACGCGACAAGCATTCTCAGGTGTCCGGTAACACACCGCCCGCTGCGGCGGAGCGACGAAGGACGTCTCGCTACCGACCAGCACTCGGAATATCGGGTGTTGGATGGAATAGCGGTCCTCCTGCCAGCCGCCGCCGAGATAAGCACCAGCTCGAGCATCACCGAATACTACGATGCGTTCGGCTGGGCCGCCGACGCGGACGGAGTTTCGAAGGAAACCAAGATCGAGCTCGACACGCGAAAACCCGCGTTTGATCACACAAAGAAGTGTATTTCGCGGCTCGAGCACTACTTTCGTGGGGGCGGCGAGTATCTGCTCGACGTTGGAAGCGGCGCCATCCCGCACGGCGATCTCATGGCCTACCACTCTCGCTTCCAGAAGCGCGTATGCGTTGATCTTTCGATCAAGGCACTCCAACAAGCCAAATCCAAGCTCGGCGACCGAGGCGTCTACATCGTCGGCGACGCGACGAAACTGCCGCTCGAGGACGGCACCATCGACGCCATAACCTGCAATCACCTCATCTACCAGATCCCGGCCGAACTCCAGGCAGCCGCGATGATGGAGCTTTGGCGCGTGCTGAAACCTGGGGGCGTCGCCGTCGTTGTCTACAGATGGCAATACTCCGGCATATCGGCTCGCCTGGAAAAACTGGCGACGATGCTCGGCCTCAATCGGAGGGCTGTGAAAACTGGAGCGCGAGACGAACCCAAGGCAGTGCCGGAGCGAGACCCGGATCACCCGCAGCCGCGGAGCTGGTTCGAGGCGCAGAGGTGGCCCTTCCAGTTCAGCTACGACTGCTTCCGCATCGTCGACAACGAGTTCATGCGGCGCTACGTGAGCGACGGCTGGCAAGGGCAAGCCTTTCTCAGGCTGCTTTATGCCGCGCAACAATTGCTGCCCGGGACGTGCGGAAGATACGGCATGTTCCCAGCGATCATCATCCGCAAGCCACAGGCGTGAGCGCACCCCAAGAAGGGTCCGTCATTCCAAGGATTGAATTGCTTCCACCGACCCCTCCGTAAGCTCTTGCGCACCGCGCCAAGGTCGACTAGAAGCGCGGCTCGTCACTGCGAATGGCTAGCCTGATTTGACTGTGGTCTGAAGGCATCCATGAGCGGGGGTTTGAGCGAGGCTTCGACCGTTTCGAAGCCACCGGTCAGATCCACACGACCAGCAATATCCGCCGCAAGCCACTGATATTGCTAGGCAACGGAGAGGTGGCAGAGTGGTCGATCGCGCCGCACTCGAAATGCGGAGTACGGGCAACCGTACCGGGGGTTCGAATCCCTCCCTCTCCGCCACTTTCATTCAATAACCATATGATATGACGACATTATCTCGCGCCTTCGCGCGCGTTGCCCATGCTGTGACTCATCCGGCATACCTTGATGGTAATTGGTCTTCCCGTTGCTACATCCGTGGGCCCGAAGGCCTCCTCATCGGACTCACCCGAGAACTTAGCTGAGCGCGATACGAAGACAGGCAGTGTCCGCTAGCGTGCCGCCGCCTTGGGCAGCCGCGCGTTGAGCAGCCCGTAGATGCTCTTGGCAGCAGCGGTACTGTCGGACACGCCGGAGATCACCAGAGTTATCAGATCCTCGCCTCTCCGGATCAGGATCATCGGGCCCACCGCCGTGGCCTGGTCTCCCAGGCCCGCAAGGTCACCCATGGCAGGTCCGAGCTGCGATTCCATGGCTCCGGCACCCTTCATGCCGGCGGCGCCGTCGCCCCAGTTCAGTTGCACCTCGGCGTAGGGCGCGCCGATTTCGCCCCCTGCGGTTTCATACGTGCACTTGGTCTGTCCGCCCCGGTCGTCGGCCGAAGCGGCCACCGCGGTCCCGAGAACTGTGCTCATGTCGGCGGCGGAGACGAGCTCACAAGCCTTGGGTGCGGCAGATGCATTGCTTGAGAGGAGGCCGGCAAGGATCAGGAAAGCGGAAACAATGCGCATGGAGCAAACCTCGTTAACCGCGCGTGTCGCGGGCAGATGATGTTGGCATAGCCGGCCGCTTGAGGCGAAGGGAATGTCCGCTGAGGCTCAAAGGGAGACGTCGCCTGTGCGTGGATAACGACCGCTTTCCGTCCGAAAGCAGACTTCAACTCGCAGCCTTAGAACATTGTGTTGTTGTTTGCCGATGCGGAAGGTACCCGCTGGAGAACGTCCCAATGCTCGACGATCTTGCCAGCTTCAAAGCGGAAGATGTCCATCCCGGCCCAGTCGCTGTCTCCGGGCCATTCTTGTCGCGTGTGAAGGACGACGAAGTCTCCCTCAGCCAGCGCGCGGACGATATGAACCCGCTTTCCGGGATATTCCGTCGCCATCCGTTCGAAGTAGGCGATGAATCCATCCTTGCCGTCCGGCACGACCGGGTTGTGCTGAATGTAATTGGCGCCGGCGTAGCGCTCGATAGCCTCCCTCGGCTGACACTGGTTGAACATCAAGTCGTAGAACGCCTGGGCGGTTTGCTTGTTCGCTTCGGTAGTCACACCTGCCCTCCATCGATCGATCGAGATCGTACTCAACTACATCCGCGGGCGTCGAGCCGACCAAAACCGCGACCGGAGCGCGGCCGACTTCGGCTAGTGGGACGCTTCGGCCGAGGTCGCTACGTCAGCGAGTGGCCAAAAGCGGTGTCCCAGGGCTGACTGGGTGGGTCGCCGTAGAGGCCCTGTCTGCGACGGATAGCCCTAGGCGGCGTTGGTTTTCACGCGCTGGACTGTCACCACGATTTCTTTTTCGACCTCGGGCAATATTTCTTCGGCCCATTGGAGGGTGCAGCTCCGCTTTGTCACCTTGTCGAGGAGGTCTCGTTCCTTCTTCAGGAGTAGCAGCCCATGGCTCGACTGCAACGCTTCGGCGCGCTTTTGAAGGTCAGCCCATCTCCGCTCGATCCGCTCGTTATTTTCCCGCGCCTGCTTTTCCTCCCAAACTATCTTTACCGCGGCCTGCAACTGCGTGGGATCGGTGAGAAGCAGATGGATGGGATTGGTAAGAAGGTCCGTCCACGTCAGATCCCATTTGCGGAGTTGCTCGGTGGCCTTCAGCGCGGCTGTCGCTCTTTCCTGCTCATTGGGTGAGCCGAGCATTTCGCACAACCGTGCGAAACGTGTGATGTCGTCCTTTGTGATCTTCAAGGCTTCGGCTTCCGTCGCGCTTAGTGAGCTTCACACCTAGCCCATGCGCAAGCGCACGGGCCGGGGAGGCTTCTTTGGGGCCGAAGCGCGTTCTGGATGGCAGAAAGTTCCCCTGGACGCCCCGGTTTAAGGTCCTCGCCGCACACTCCCTGGGATCGGTGGCGAAACTTTGTGTAAGCCGCTCAGTGCTCCGATATGTCGCGTCACCCTATCGCCGAGCTCACTGCTCGACTTCCGCTTTTGGGACATTGCGTCGACTAGTCTGACTGACCGCATGTGGATCATGGGGAGAGAGGGGGCATTGCAGTTGACCATGCTGCGAGATGCAGATCAGCCTCCTGCGATCGCGGCAATGGGAGCTATTCAATGTCAGACGGTGGGGATATCAACTTTTGGCTCGACGCTGTCGAACGGACGCTGATGGATTTGCGGTGCAAGGTCGGCGAAGTCCACAGCCACACTGAGCGGATTGAAATCGGACACCTGCGCGAGCAAGTTAAAGCTCTCAAGCAAGCCATCGCAATCGGATGACTAGCGCGCTTCTCTGAGGTGTCAGGCTGAAAAGATCAGCCGAGGTTAGGCGACGCCGAGCTTCCCCCGCTCCCCATCACGGGGCGCTGCGAGCTCCTCGGGCGTCATGCACTCCGCCAGATCCGCCGCCTCGAAGAACGGGCGGATCTCAACCTCGCTCCGGCCGGGCGTAATGTTGGGGCAGCGCTTCGCCCAGGCCACGGCCTCATCCATGTCCTTAACCTCCCAGATCGAGAAGCCGGCGACCAGCTCGCGGCTCTCGGCGAACGGCCCGTCGATGACCGTGCGGCTGGCGCCTTCGAAAACGACGCGCTTGGACTGGGTGTTGTTCTGGAGGCCGGCGGCGGCAACGAAGACGCCGGCTTTGACCAGCTCCTCGGTGAACCGGTCCATCGCCGCGAAGGCCTCAAGCTGCGCGGGTGTGGGCGCCGCGCCGATTTCACTGTCCTCGGTGGCTTTCGCGAACACCATCACACGCATCGTCTGTCTCCTTGATTGAGCCCTCTTGTCGAGAAGACGAACGAGCCCGGCCGAAACCGACATCGTTTTGAGAATTTATCGCGAGTTTCGGGGCGCTCGGCAGGGACGACCGCTTACAGGGTCAGGAAGTGCAATTGCGCGATGGCCGCATCGGGCGCAAAGCTGATCCGCCCCGCACGCCGCTTCGTCGCTGATATTGCAGCTGCCAGGCAGTTGGGATGCGCTGATGGTCTAACCAGACTGCGTCTGGTAGCCCTTCCCGCGCATGCAATCGTGATGAACTAACTCGTTGTTGCTATCCTTCTTGGGATCTGTGTTGCCGGAATTTTCTGCCGATTGCGCGGCCAGGCTGAAGACTCCACCACCGATGAAACGAGCCAGCTTCAAGTTTTCGACTTGCTTCCGCCCCTCGGACGTATTCAGAACGAAATTCCAGCAAGCGGCTTCGTCGGCATCCCGCTGCTTCAACGAAACATCAGCTTTACTAAAGGTCGTTGGCCCCGCAGCACACCCAACGAGACCAAGACAGACGCAACTCGAAATAGCGAAAGACGCAAACCAACGCATGAACTCCCCCCAACGTTCTTCAAGCGCGCGCCCAATCGGCTAAAGACAATCTCGGCGGCGCTGCTTGCTTCTCACGCGGCCGGCCTCCCAGACTCCGCGCGTAGAGGTTGTTCAATACCGCAAATTATATGACAGCATGATGAGTGCATAAACTCGACCGGCTGCTGGACCCGAGCCGCTGAAATGTGCATTACGGTTTGTGGCCGTTGAAGCCGCTACACATTCACCGCCCGGAACATTGCTTCCGTCTGCTGAGTTGTTTCAGCGGACGCGAAGACGGCGTCGAGCAGCACGCTGGCGATGCGGGCTAGATTGGGGGCGAATAAGTGCCGAGAGAGATTCAGGTCGGTGCGATTCCCTTCCGCCGGACGCGATGCGGGAAAACTCAGATCTTACTGATCACGGCGAGAAGTGATGGCCGCTGGATCATTCCGAAGGGCGGACGCTCGGCAAAACTGAGTGAAAAGCAATCTGCCGCGTTAGAAGCCCTGGAAGAGGCCGGCGTGAGAGGCAGGCTGGGCAAGGCGGTCGGAAGCTACAGCCGAAGGAAGAAGAAGCGCGGAAAGGTTCGCGTGTACCTTCTCAACGTCACGCACCAGGCTCTGACTTGGAAGGAGCAGCATCAACGTTCCCGCCGTTGGGTCTCGCCTTCGAAAGCGAGACGGCTGGTCGAGGAGCGTCCCTTACGGCGGCTCCTTAGAGAGGCCATGGACTAAGCTCGCGCTAACGCAGATGGGGGCTACAAAGTCCCGGGGAGTTTCTCCGGGATTTTCTTCATGTTCGCCGACGCCCGTCGAGACGGACGCCGGCAATGGTGGGCCTCGCCAACGGGAGACAAGGTCGATCACGAGGGAGCGCGATCGCTTGAGAAGCTGCACGTGTTCAACGACGAACGAGTGACAGTTTCCACAGCTCACCGTCCTTTACTGATTGAACAGTGAGCAAATCGCGCTTGTCGAATGTACGGCTGCTTCCGTCACCCAACTGTCACCGTTGTCCCTTACAGCTCCCGCACGTGGGAAAGGGGGGTACGCACCGCTTGGTAGGAGACGTAATGGATGGCGTGCCCGACAATCATTCTTGGTGACCGTCGACTTCTTATACTTCGTGGCTTTCGTGAATGCTCTAGCTCCTCCGACGTCGAGATTGGAGCTCAACTCGCCTGGCATGAGATCCCGGCAGCCGACCAACTCAAGCTCGTCGCTGAAAGGAATCCCGACGCAGTGGTCTTCGGCTTCCTGCGTGGACGTTGGTTCGCAGCTGCCTAGCTGATTTTAGCCACCGCACTCCAACCCGAGCCGCTGCATAGCACGCCGGCCCAAGAAGGCATCATTAGGGGTAGCGGCGAAAGCGTTCAGAGCCCGAACCGCAGCGCAAAGCTTTCGCCTCTGACGGAGCTGATGGACGAGCTCTACAAGCTCGGGTTCTTGGGCGTCTAGAATGAGACGCGCGAACGTCGCACCGTCTTGCGCTCCTGTCGAAAAGTAATCGACTTCCATCACACGCGCCCTCACGCCAATCCGTGCGGTAGACGACACTGTTATCCGCAGCCACACCGCGTGGCAAGTGCTCAGCAGCAGTTCTCGTCAGCCCTCGCGGCCGAGTGAAAGGCGACTGGCTGAGCTTTCGGCGACCTGTCACAGAGCAGGGCTAGTATGAGATGAACTCTTCATACCGTGGTGCTCTCCATGACCCTCATCCCCCCGCGCGCGCTGACGCAAAGTGTTCTCATGGCTCTCTTTTTGCTTGTGCCCGAGCGCGCCCATGCTGCTCCGGACGCGGAGGCGCTTGCGGCCTGTCAGCGTGAGACGGATGCAGCGAAGCGCATCGAGTTCTGTACGAAAGTCATCGACGACAAGACAGAGATCGAAGACATCCAAGCCGAAGCCTTGCTCCACCGTGGGCTGGCTCTGGCATCGCAGGACGAAAATTCGAAAGCGATCGCCGACTACACGCGCGCCATCGCTCTAAACCCGCAGTATACGGCGCTCTATCAGAGCCGGGGAGAGGCTTACTTTCGCTCGGGCGACGCCAAAGCCGCGATCGCCGACTTCGACGCCGTGCTGAAGATGGACGCTCAGAATGCTCTAGCGTTGCATTCGCGCGCGGCGGTCAATCTCCAGGTCGGCGACTACGATGCAGCGCTTGTGGACTTCGTCGCCCTCCTCGCATTGGACGGCACGGATGCCGACGCATTTGCGGGGCGCGGCCTCGTGTTCGAACACAAGGGCGATCGCGTGCACGCGGAAGCCGACTATCGCAAGGCGCTGGAGCTCGAAGGCGTGAATGAGGTCGCGGTAGCGGGTTTGCAGCGGCTCGCCGGTTCGCTTTAGGCTTCGGCCGCGGGACAAAAAAGAGAGGCCGGAATTCCGGCCTCTCGGGTGGCACACGCCACGCTTAGTCCTTCTTCTTCGCCTTGCGGGCGTCGACGCACTTCTTGTCCTTCTTGGAGAAGAATTTGTACTCGCCGCAGTGGCCAGCCTTGTCCTTCTTCTTCTTTTTCTTGATCAGCTCGAGCGCGCTCTCGTGCTGGTGGCGAGCCGACGACAGCGTGGCAGCCTGGACGCTCGCGATGGCGACCGAGCTGGCCAGCGCAACGAGAGCAATCTTTGCAATCCGCATTCCTAATCTCCCTTGAGTGACCTTCAGAGACCGAGGCTCCCCGCGCTGGATATCAGACGCGCCATTCCTCGGACGCCGGACTATCTCCTCCGAACACCATCGAATTATTTCGAAACTAAATTGCTTGGCGTGGATATTCAGCCACTGGACGCTTGACTATGTGGACTCGCCGCCGAGAGGAATTCGGTAAGCCGGTTGACTTCGGATCAGACGTTTGGGTCGGCGGGGAGCGATCATCCTTCCAGGAGTCGCGACCGGTTCTCGAGCCTTCGTCGGTACCGGCAGCGTGGTAACCCGAGACATCCCGGAGAGCGTCTTCGCAGCCGGAGATCCGTGCCGTGTGATCCGAGACGCCTCTCGCAGAGGGTTGGCTTTGATTGCGCAACGCGCTGCGCTCGCCACACCAAGGGTTTCATAGCCAGCCGCTATGAATTCGAGACCGAGCCGGCATTTCACGAGCCGCCAATTTCTCCCGCATGATCAGGCGCTAGGGCGAAACCCAACGGGCTCGCCCGCGTACATGCCTCTGTTCCCGGGCAAAGCGCCCCTCAAACTGGAGAAATTGCTTATGTCTCTGACCGCCAAGACCATCTCGGCCGCGGCCCTTGCCGGCGCGCTGGCTTCAGCCATCTCTATCGTCGCCCACGCCGCCCCCGTCAAAGCCACCGCCGACCAGGAGAAATGCTTCGGCATCGCCAAGGCCGGGGCCAATGACTGCGCCGCCGAGGGCTCGAATTCCTGCGCCGGTACCTCGAAGGTCGACTTCGATCCGCACGGCTGGAAGCTCGTCAAGAAGGGCACCTGCGCGTCGGAGTCCGTGACGCTGCCCGACGGCAAGACCCGCAACGGCTCGCTCGAACCCATCAAGGGCTGAGGTTACCCATGCCACAAGCCATGCAGATCAGCTTTCCCCCCTCCTGGTCGCATGCACCGATCCCGGCTCGCGCCGGGGTCGGTCTCAAGCCGGAACACTACCGGGATATCCTGGAGACCCGGCCGGATATCGGTTGGTTCGAGGTGCATCCGGAGAACTACATGGGAGCCGGCGGCGCGCCGCACCACTATCTCACGCGAGTTCGCAACAGCTATCCGATCTCGTTGCACGGAGTCGGGCTTTCCATCGGCTCGGCCGGCGATCTCGACCGGCAGCATCTCCAGCGCCTGCTGGCCCTCATCGAGCGTTACGAACCAGCGCAGTTTTCCGAACATCTTGCCTGGTCCACCCACGAGGGCGCCTACCTCAACGACCTTCTGCCGCTGCCATATACGAAGGAGACGCTCGCAACGGTCGTGCGCCATATCGACGAGGTGCAGTCGTTCCTCGGGCGCCGCATGCTGCTCGAGAATCCATCCACCTATGTCGCTTTCGCGGAAAGCGACATGAGCGAGGTCGAGTTCCTGAGCGAGATCGCGCGACGCACCGGTTGCGGCCTGCTCCTCGACGTCAACAATGTCTATGTCTCCGCCACCAATCACGGCTTCGATGCGGGAGCGTATATCGACGCGTTTCCAGTCGAGCACGTCGGCGAGATCCATCTCGGCGGCCATGCCGAGACTATGGATGACGACGAAGCGCCCCTCCTGATCGACGCCCACGATCGCGAGGTCCGCGACGACGTCTGGAGGCTTTATGAGCGCACGCTCGCCCGCACCGGCCCAATCCCGACGCTGATCGAGTGGGACAATAATGTTCCCGATTGGGCCACGCTGTTTGCCGAAGCCCGGCGCGCCGAGCGCTGGATCAATGCGACAGGCACCGATCATGCCTAGCCTCTACGAGACCCAAGCTGCATTCGCGCGAGCGCTGCACGACCCCTCGGAACAACCTCCCGAGACAATCGCGCGCCGAACGCCTGCTGCTCCAGTGCGGCGCTTCAACGTATATCGCAACACCGTCTATGCGGGCCTCACGGGTGTGATCGCGGCTCGATACCCGGCCGTGCAGAAACTCATGGGGGAGAAGCTGTTCCAGGCCGCCACGCGCCTGTTCGTCGTTGAGCGGCCGCCGTCCTCACCAGTTCTGCTCGAATACGGCGAAGACTTCCCAGCGTTTCTCGCCGAGCTCGAGCTCATCGATGACATGCCTTACCTCGTCGATGTCGCTCGCCTCGATTGGCTGATGCACACGGCTCGCCACGCCGCGGATACCACGCCGCTTGACGTTCAAGCTCTCGCCGACATCGACCCGGACCGCACGTCCGATCTCACGTTCACCTTCGCGCCGTCGTGCTCCCTATTCAGCTCGAAACATGCGGTCTTCTCGCTATGGCGCTCGACAGTGACCGAGGAACCGACCAGCTTTCCCGAACCGGGCGTCGGAGGCGAGCAGGTTCTGATCTCGCGTCGGGGGCTTCAACCCGAAGCCGTGCGACTTCCGCACGGAAGTCAGACATTCATTGCCGCGCTCATGCGCGGAGCGTCCCTTGGCGAGGCTTCGGCGCACGCACTCGCCGAGAGCTCGGCCCTGCCGCTCGATCGGGGCATGGCGCTCCTCATTGGCCAGGAGGTTTTGGCCTCATTTCAATTCCAAGAGACCAACACGGAGATCAGTCCATAATGCCCACACTCGAAAAAGCCAAGGCCTGGCTCGAGGCCATTCCTCACGACTTGATTGCCCTCATCGGACGCATCGCCATCGGCACCGTGTTTTGGCGCTCGGCCATGACCAAGATCGACGGCTTCTCGCTCAAGTCCTCGACCTTCTATCTGTTCGAGAACGACTACAGCCTTCCGCTCATCCCGCCGGAGATCGCAGCCTACCTGGCGACGGCGACTGAGCTCACCATGCCGTTGTTGCTGTGGTCAGGTCTATTGACGCGCTTCGCGGCGACCGTGCTGCTCATCATGACGCTCGTAATCGAGATATTTGTCTATCCCAACGCCTTCGACACACACGGCGTCTGGGCTGTAACTTTGCTCTACCTCATGAAATACGGTGCCGGCCGCTTTTCGTTAGATTATGTTCTCGGCACGGACTACGGCTCACGCCCATTGCAGCATCAAGAACAATAACGCCTCGTCGCCAGGCGGCGGACGCAGGGGACAAACTTGAAACAAACAACAACCCTCGCTGAGGCATTCGAGGAAATCTGCGTGATGGAGGCGCCGCTCAACGAGCGGCTCGCCGCCTACGCCGGAAAACTGCGCGAGCTGAGCTTCCCGTTCGCCGAGGCTTACGACGCGCTCGTGGGCCGCCTTTTGGCAGGCGAGATCGGATCAGCAGCGCCCGCAGTCGGCGAGATCATGCCGGACTTCATTTTGCCGAGCAAAGCCGGCCGGCTGCTGAGCCTCGATGACGTAACTCTACGTGGGCCGGCCGTGATTAGTTTCAACCGGGGCCATTGGTGCCCGTTCTGCAAAATCGAGCTGCGGGCCATTGTCGAGCATCATGAAGAGCTCAAGGCCGCGGGGACGGAGGTCGTGTCCATCATTCCCGACCGTCAGGAATTCGCCGGCACTCTCCGCTCGTCTGCATTCGACAAGCTGCACGTACTGACCGATGTCGACAACGGCTATGCGCTTTCCCTCGGGCTCGCTCTATGGCTCGGCGAAAGGCTCAAGGAGCTGATGCAGGGACGCGGCCTTCATCTCGAAACCTATCAGGGTAGCGACGGCTGGTTCGTGCCGCTTCCGGCGACCTTCGTCGTCGGCCAGGACAAGCGCGTGCTGGCACGCCACGTAGACCCGGATTTTCGCCGGCGCATGGAAATCGATGAAATCCTAAGGGCTGTACGCTCCGCCAAGGAAGCGACGCCCATCGTGCCGGACTCACTTAACGGAGGAGGCGGCGACAGCTAAACTCGCTCTGCCTCCACTCAGGCCGAAGGCTGGTGTCAAATGGCCGAAAGGGTACTCGCCGACGAGCTCGCTGCGTGCACAGAGCGCTGCCGCAACATGGATGCTCGCTTGTCGGACCGGCTTGCCGCTTTTGCCGCCGACGTGCGGCGCCTGAGTCCCGAGTTTGCCGACGTGGTCGAACGCATGATTGCTCGTCTCCAGGCTACCGGCGCCGGGAGTGAAGCTCCTAAGCCGGGCGAGGCGATGCCTGACTTTCTTCTGCCCGATGAGAACGGACGGCTGCATTCTCTTGCGGATTACCTAGCACGAGGGCCTGTCGTCATCGCCTTCCACCGTGGGCACTGGTGTCCCTACTGCCGCATCAGCGCGACCGCGCTCGCCGAGTCCTATCCCGAGATCAAGCGGCTCGGCGCTGAGCTGATTGCGATCACGCCCGAGGTTGAGAAGTTCAACGCCGAGCTCAAATCCAAATCAGGAGCACCGTTCGCCGTGCTCTCCGACATGGACAATGGCTATGCATTACTCCTCAATCTCGCGTTCTACGTCGGCGACGAGAAGAAGGCGCACATGTCGGCGGCCGGCTGGAACATCACGCCTTTCAACGACAGCGACGCCTGGACATTGCCAATCCCAGCAACATTCGTTGTCGGGAGAGACGGACGGGTTAAAGCCCGCTTCATCGATCCAGATTACCGCAAGCGCATGGACGTGAAGGACATCCTGGCTGCCGTGAAGAGCTAGGCGACCTTGGCAACGCCGCATGCTTGCGAGCGCGGCTCTATGCTCGACCAGTCTGCAGCACGAAGCATCTTGATGAATGTGCTCGCAGCGAGCGATCTTTGCCTGCCCGACACCGCATAGACCGACACGGTACGATTGACGCTGAATCCCTCGAGGTCGAGCGTTCTCATCCTGAGGCGGCCGGCTGAACTCTGCGGCATGATACTGACGCCGATGTTCGATTGCAGCAGCGCCGCGACGTCGGGCTCGGAGCAGGCCTGATGCGTGTCGGGGCGCATTCCAAGGTCTGTTACGAAGGCGGATACCTCAGCGAGATGCTCGCAGTGTGTGCGGCCTACCAGGCGTTCCTTGGCCACATCCTGCGTGCTCACCGCGGGCTTGTTGGCGAGCGGATGCTCAGGACCCACGACAAGCTTGTAGGGCTCCGTGAAAAGCGCCCAGCTCTCGAGCCGGTCCCAGGTCTCACCCAGCGAACCTGCAAGCGCGACCTCGACCTCGCCCTTCTTCAGGAGCTCGGCGACTTCAGGACCCGTGCCACGCATGAAGCGCAACTCGAGCCCCGGAAGCGACCGCACCAATTCTGTCACGAACGTAATGATGAGCGTGATGTCCACGGCCAACGACAGGCCAATGGCCAGCGGCGCGACAGCGCCCGCCTTGATGGATTGCGCCAGTGTTTTGGCTGTCATGGCGCTATCGAAGCATTGCTGCAGCATGGGCAGCATGCGCTGGCCGAGGTCGGTGAGATGGGTGAGATTCCGTTCACGCCGGAAGAGATCGCCCCCGAGTTCCGCCTCGAGTTGCTTGATTGCGCGTGTAAGCGAGGGTTGCGCAACGTGGCATTCTTCGGCCGCGCGCGTGAAATTCAGCACCCGCGCGACGGCGAGAAAATATCTCACCTGATGCATTTCCATTGCGCAATCCCGACCGGACGCACCGCGCCCTGAAAATCAATACTTAAAGCAACATGCCATAGCTCGGAGCTATCGAAACATAGCTCAAAGGATATTTCAGCTCCAGAGGCCAGCGGCATACCGTCTCCCGTATCGAAGCTCATACGGAACCATGGAGGCGGTCATGACAGAAAAGTATTTGGCGCTCCTCACACTCGATGAGGCCATCGCGCAAGAGGCTCTGGAAGCCCCGTCGTTCCGTGCTCAGACGGCTCAGAAACAGGTTAACAGCAGGCGCCCCGCCCCCTCCTCCGAGCGCCTGCCCTCAGAGACCCGGGAGTATGTGCTCCCCCCACAATGGCTCCCGGGTCGTTTTTCCATTCGTGTCCATTGAGCAGGCTTCGGAGATCATCATGCAGAAGTTGGCCACACCTCGGGACGAGGCATTCACGCGCGGCTGCCTCGCGGGCAAAACCGCCATCGTCACAGGCTCGACAAGCGGCATCGGCCTCGGCATCGCGCGTGCCTTTGCGCAGGCAGGCATGGACGTCATGCTGAATGGGCTCGGCGCCGCAGACATCGACGAGATGCGCCTCAGCATCGAGCACGAGTTCGGCGTTGCCACGGCCTATTCCGGCGCCGATATGTCGAAGCCCGACGAGATCGCAGTCATGTTCGAGGATGCGGTCGCACAGTTCGGCAAAGTCGATGCTCTCGTAAACAACGCCGGCATCCAACACGTGGAAGCGATCGAGACTTTTCCGCCGGCGAAGTGGGATCAGATCATCGCCATCGATCTCTCGGCAGCGTTTCACACCATCCGCGCGGCAGTGCCAGGCATGAAGGCACGCGGCTGGGGCCGCATCATCAACGTCGCGTCGGCTCACGCGCTCGTCGCCTCGCCGTTCAAGTCGGCCTACGTGACGGCGAAGCACGGGTTGATCGGCCTTACGAAGACCGTAGCTCTCGAGACGGCGGAGTTCGGCATTACGGCGAACGCGATCTGCCCTGGTTACGTGCTGACACCGCTGGTCGAGAAGCAGATCCCGGAAACCGCGAAGGCCCGCATGCTGACCGAGGAACAAGTCGTGCGCGACGTACTGCTCAAAGCTCAGCCAACACGGCGCTTCGTCACCGTGGAAGAGATTGGCGCCGTGGCCGTTTTCCTCGCAACCGACGGTGCCCAGTCGATCACCGGAGCCGCGCTCCCCGTAGAGGGCGGCTGGACCGCACAATAGATCTCACCAGTCGCCTTCCCCTCGAGCCGCGCCAGCATGAGGCGCGGCTCATTTTTTTCGTGCTGCTCCGTCGCATCCGTCACGCAATAGGCCCCGGCTATGGAAACGAGGCCGAGGCGATATTTCAAATGACGCCCTCGATCGCGCCATCCTCGCTGCCAGCGGAGCCACCGCGTCCCGCACACATCATTGCTCAGCAAGGAGAGACCCCATGATCACGATCGCACAACGCACCAGCCTTCTCGCCATCTCTGTCGCCGGCGCGCTTTCGGGCGCACTGTTGTTCGGCGCAACCATCGCATCCGCAGGCGAATGCCCGGCTGACAAGATCACCGAGAACGGCCAGAAGCCCGGCGCCACCGCCCACAAGGGCGTCGCCGAGAAGCTTCTCGGCCAGATAGATCTCGCGAAGGAGAAGGTTGCCGTCGACGGCCACCACTTTCGCATGCGCCGTCTCGACGTCCAGCCCGGCGGCGAAGTTGCCTGGCACAGCCACACGGATCGCCCGGCGCTCATCTATGTCGTCTCCGGCTCCATCACCGAATATTCGAGCCACTGCGCCGTGCCGATCATCCACAAGACCGGCGAGCTCTCCGTCGAGCAGGCCGGCCTCTCGCATTGGTGGAAGAACACCTCGAAGCAGCCTGTCGTCCTGATCTCGGCTGACATCGCCGTCGATCCCGAGACTCCCGGCATGTAACGGGTACCGCGCTCGCATCAGCATGCCGGCAGCGGAGGTCTTCGCCGCCGGCATGCTCTCCGTCTCAAGACAGGGAGCAGAACATGAGCCTCCAACAAGCCTTCGCCATCGAGCCGAAAGACGCCGCGCGCGAGCCTCGAGCCGTTTGGCGTCTCGCGCTCATCGCGCTGATGGCGTTCCTCACCGTCGTCGATCTCTTCGCCGCTCAGGCTCTGTTGCCGACGCTTACAGCTCACTACGGCGTAAGCCCTGCCGCCATGGGCCTCGCCGTCAACGCCTGCACGCTCGGCATGGCCGTTGGAGGACTTGCTATCGCCATTTTTGGATATGGAGTTCCGCGACGCAAAGCCATCGTTCTGAGCCTCGCATTTCTGGCAGTTCCGACTTTGTTGCTGTCCGTCGCGCCGAACCTAATCACCTTCGCGGCTTTGAGGATCACCCAAGGTCTCTTCATGTCCGCCGCCTTCGGCCTGACGCTTGCCTATCTGGGCGAGCGCTACATGGCGGAAAGCGCGGCAAGCGCTTTCGCCGCCTACATCACGGGCAACGTCGCAAGCAACCTCATCGGCCGTCTGATTGCCACGACGGTTGCAGATCACGCCGGCATTTCGGCCGCGTTCGCCGTGTTCGCCCTCCTCAATCTCGCCGGTGCCGTCCTCGTCTTTCTCACCATCGACAACGTCCCTCGCGCACAGGCCTCAGCAAGACCCGCGACATGGACGAGCGCCCTGGATCACCTGTTCGATCCGGCCCTGCGCGCCGGATTCGTCATCGGCTTCTGCATCCTGTTCGCCTTCATCGGCACGTTCACCTACATCAATTTCGAGCTGGTGAAACCTCCGCTCGCGCTCGGCATGATGGAGCTCGGCCTCATCTATCTCGTCTTCCTGCCATCGATCCTCTCGACACCGCTCGCGGGCCGCGCCGTATCGGCATTTGGCGTACGCTCGTCCCTTTGGGGCGGCCTTGCCGTCGCCGCGCTTGGTCTTCCCATGCTGTTGAGCTCTGATCTCGCAACCGTCATTTCGGGAATGACATTCGTCGGCGTGGGCACGTTCTTCGCCCAGGCCGTCACGACCGGCTTCGTGAGCAGAAGCGCTAAACACAACAGATCCGCTGCGAGCGGCATCTATCTCGCGAGCTATTTTCTCGGCGGACTCGTGGGAAGCGCCGTTCTTGGTCTGCTCTACGTACGCCTAGGCTGGCTGGCCTGCGTCGTGGGGATCGGTGCGGCTCTCGCGCTGGCGGCTGTGTTCACGGCGAAGCTGCGTCCCCTTTAGTTCTCGCTCGCCCGATCTGACTTGCTGAGCTCCACCTTTGGCGCATGTGATTTAGCAAATCCCGCATCCAGTTTGCCCAAAAGAAAATGGAGAGCGCTTGCGTCGCAAGCGGCTCTCCATGCGTGGCGTCGGGAGTTTGGGCTTATTTGTTGCCGGGAAGCTCCTGCATGGCCTTTCCCGAAAGGCTCGTCGTGTCGCCGTTACCGCTAGTCTTGGCGGTCGTGCCGCCGCCGCTGTTGCCAGGCTGATCATGCATCGCCTTGCCGGAAAGGCTCGTCGTGTCGCCGTTGCCGCTGGTCTTGGCGGTTGTCCCGGCGCCGTTGTTGCCTGGAAGGTCATGCATTGCCTTGCCCGAAAGGCTGTTGGTGTCGCCGTTCTCGGCAAGAGCGAGCGTGCTGGACGTGGCGAGTAGAAGGACTGCGAGAACTGACTGGAATTTCATCGAGGGGTCTCCTTTTATATCCGGAGAGAACCCGCATTTGCTCGGCGCTCTCCTGTTTGGCGTTTGGCCGAGGCATTGGCGCCTTGCGGTCGAGGAGAACGCTATCGATTGGCAGGCAACTTCTGAAATGCCGTTTGTGTCTCGAATTGATAGCTGCCGGCTATTCCGCTCCCGCATCGCTCGATAGCGGAACTCTATGGATACGCGAGCCAAACGCTATTTCAGCCTGACGGGAAGGCTGAGCAGAATTCGTGGTGAGCCAAAGTAACGGAGCACCTGCCATGAACAACCTGTCGAAGCTCGATACGTCCGGCGCCACCGACGCGCGTGAGATCGCCGCGACCGCAAAGCGTCACGGCGAATATGGACAGATTGTCGTCGTGCTGCAGGGAGGCGGCGCCCTCGGCGCCTATCAGGCCGGAGTGTACAGCGCCCTGCACGAGGCCGGAATCGAACCCGACTGGATGATCGGCACCTCGATCGGCGCCATCAACGCCGCTCTCATCGTCGGCAACGAACCGGGAAACCGGATCGCCGCGCTCGAAGAGTTCTGGCGGCGCATGTCGCACAAATCGCTTTGGCAGGCCTGGGCTGCGTGGCCGCGGCTCACACAGTACGCCGCCTACGGCGCAACGCTGGCGACGGGGCTCCCGAACTTCTTCGTCCCCAACCCTCTGGCGTTCATGGGACCGCACGTGCATCTCGGCGCCGACAACGCGGGCTACTACTCCACCGCTCCGCTGGAAAAGACCCTCCTTGAGCTTGTCGACTTCTCACTCGCCGCGCGCAACAGGCCGCGTCTCACCGTCGGCGCCGCCCACGTGACGAGCAGCCAGATGCGCTACTTCGACAGCCGCGACACCACGATCGGCGTCAAGCACATCATGGCGTCAGGCGCGCTTCCGCCGGCATTCCCCGCCGTCCGAATCGATGGTGAGCTCTATTGGGATGGCGGCATTCTTTCGAACACGCCGACTGAGGTCGTGTTCGACGACTACCCACGGCGCAATTCTCTCGTGTTCGCCGTCCACATGTGGAACCCTTCGGGGCCGGAGCCGGAGACGATGTGGGAGGTCCTGCATCGGCAGAAGGACATCCAGTATTCGAGCCGCGTCGCCTCACACATCAAGCGCCAGGCCGATATCCATCGCCTGCGACACGTGATCCGCGAGCTTTCCGCCTTCGTGCCGGCGGAAGCGAGAGCAAACCCCGATGTCCAAGAGCTTTCGGGGTACGGCTGCTACACGCGCATGCATGTCGTCCGCCTGCTGGCGCCGAGCCTCGATCATGAGGACCACACCAAGGACGTGGATTTCAGCTCGTCCGGCATCCGTCGCCGCTGGGCGGCCGGCTACGAGAAGACGATGCGCGCCATCGAGCGCGCGCCTTGGACCGCGGAGAGCGATGCCATGGAAGGGGTGCTTTTGCACGAGATCTCGGACGTAGCCACCGCCACGAATGTCTGATGCAGCGTCCCTCGCAGCGTCGTTCGAGCCCCTGAGCAAGTACGAACCCATTCGACGCGCCTACAGCACCCATTTGTAGCGGCCACAGAGACCCTCCGACCCATCTTTCGGCAATACCGCGTCGACCCTCCCGCCCTTCCGGCGCGGCGAGGACCGGCGCTCGCTGACGCAACTACCCGGTGTGGCGGCGCTTTTACTTGTGGGCACCTTGCCGCAAGGGCGTTTTCTGACCTCTGTGCTGTAATCCTTGCCGCATAAATGCCTGAAAGACGAACGACCTAGCTACTGATACGCGCACCCCGTGTACGAGTGCTGCGCACGATCGATTGCCATCAAAAATTTGGCTGAGTGGGAGCCATCATGAATTACTCTCGGTTGAGCCTTGCTGGCTGCGCCATCGCGCTGACTATGGCGGCCTTGTCCCCGGCGTCCCTCGCCCAGGCCCAACTCGTGCCGCAGACCGCACCTCCGCAGAAATCGGCGCCGGCTGCCAAAGCGGTGACACCTCCGCCGGCACAGCCGGCCGCAAAGGCGCAAACACCAGCGCAATCCCCACCCGCAGAAACAGCTGCTCAACCACAGCAGCAGCCGGCAGCCAATGGCCAGCCGCCAGCCGCCGCGCAAGCGCAACCACCCGTGAATGGTCAGGCTCCAGCCCAGCCGCAGCCCGCAGCACCAGCCGCGCAGGCGCAACCACCCGTAAATGGCCAAGCTCCGGCCCAGCCGCAGGCGGCAGCACCAGGCGCGCAGCCGGCTGCCCCTGCTGAGAATCAGGAAGAGGCACGAGAGGCCGCGAACAATGGCGCCACTCGCGCGATCGAGCGCGCGAAGGCGCGAATTCAGGAGGTCGAAGCGCGCACCGATATTGCGCCTGCGATCCGCGATCAGGCTCTTACCCTTCTGCGCAATGCGCTTGGACAATTCCAGGCAGCGGCGTCCAACGCCGAGGCCGCAGGCAGGTTCACGGAATCTGGCCAGCGCGCTCCCGAGCGCATCGCCGAAGCCAAGCAGCAGCTCGAAGCATTGCAGAGCCAGCCGACTGAGGAAGAGTTCACGAAAACCGTGAGCAAATTCGCTCTCCCGGAGGCCCAGCAGGCCCTGGATGCCGCAAGCGCAGAAGCCGCCACCGTCAAGAGCGACTTGGGCCAGCTCGAAACCAGACTGCGCGATCAAAGCACGCGGTCCACCTCCGCTCGCGAGGAGCAAACCGTCGAGAAGCAAGCCCTCGACGCTCTCGAAAATCCAGATTCCCTCCAGGCCAGCGGCGATGAAGACCCGATCGTTACCGAAGCCCGTAAATGGTCGCTTCAAGGTGAGCGCCGGGCACGCACGTCGAAGCTCAATCTTCTCGAGCAAGAGGTGATCAGCCTTCCTTCGCGTCTTTCTGCGACGACCGCGCGTCGCGACGTCGCCGCCGCGAAGCTCGAGAGGCTGACCAAGATCGTTCCGATCATCGAGGCGCGCGTCAACTATTTGAAGGAAGTCGATTCAGCGCGACTGAAGGAAGAAGCTGACCGCGAGGCGCGCAAGCTCGCAGCCCAGCATCCCGTGCTCGAAGCCTACGTCAAGGACACCGAGATCATCCGCCAGCGGCAGTCCGACGCCACGCGTTCGATCGACGAAGGAAAAGGCCGGCTTGCCGAGATCCGCGCCGATATTGCACGCGTCGGCGACAGCAAGGGCGCGGCGCAGCAGGTGCTCGAGATCGGCAGCATCGGCGGTGACTTCAGCGAGCTGCTGCGGGCGATGCGCGCTCAGCTTCCATCGACCGCGCAATTGGAAGGAAACATCTGGGAGCGCGACCAGGCGCTTGTCGACGCACGCCTCAAGAGACTCCAGGCCGAAGAAGGGCGCCGGGCCCACCAAGACACCAAAACCATGGCGGAGAAAGTTCTGGCTGCTTCCGTGAAGCACGGTGCGCCGGAGCCGGGGCCGGACGTTCGCCCCGCGCTCGAGAAGCTGGTTGCGGCTCGCCGCGACTTGTATGTCCAGCACCAGGACACGCTCGTGACTGAGATCGCTCAACTGGCTGAGCTGAATGCAGCTGAGCGCGATCTCCTCAATCAGACGGTTCAGCTTCGAGCCCTGCTCAACAGCCGCCTGCTTTGGCTGCCGAGTTCCGCTCCCGTTGGCGTGGGCTGGTTCGACCAGGTGAGCGCAAGCTTCGGCTGGCTTGGCAATCCCGAGGCCTGGAAAGAGACCGGCAAGGATCTCATCGAACGCGCGGCGGACAAGCCTCTGCTCTCGGCCATCGTTCTGCTCGCGCTCGGCACGGTGACCGTCTTCACGCGTCGGCTCCGGGCACGGCTCAACGCCATCTCCCAGGCCATCGGCCGTTACTCGACCGACAACTATCTGCGCACGCCGGAAGCGCTGGTCATCTCCGCGCTCCTTGCGCTCAAAACACCGCTGCTGTTCGGCTACGCGGGCTGGCTGCTGACCGAGCTCCCGCATACATCCGACTTTGCGGCTGGCGTCGGCGCAGGCCTCCTTACCGCAGCATCCCTTCTGGCCTTCCTCCGCTTCGCGCAGTTCGTTTGCATCGAGAACGGCCTTTTCTCCGTACATTTCGGCTGGCCGGAGCGTGCCCGAGCCGTGCTCTGGCAGAACATCAACTGGGTGAAATACGCCCTGGCGCCGCCAACCTTCATTCTGGCGATGATCGGCGTCAGCAGCGCGCAGAACCTCCGCGACGGCCTCGGAAGATTTGCGTTCCTCGCCGCTGGTCTGGCTGCGGCGCTCTTCTTCGCTCGGATAGCGGATCCTCGCCGCGGTGTCTTCGCCGAACGCTTGGCTCCCGGCAACCCGCTCTGGGCGACGCGCCACATCTGGCACACGCTGATCACCCTCGTTCCGCTTGCGATCGCGGGCCTCGCGCTCTGGGGCTATTACGACGGGGCGGCTCAGATCCAGTATGGCCTCATCCTGTCAGTCGCGATCATCTGCGGGGCCTTCCTCGTCTACAGCGTCGCCATGCGCGAGGTTCTCGTCGCCCGCCGTCGGCTCGAGATCAGGCGCGCCTTCGAGCGTCGCGAAAAGGCGCGCGCGCAGCGGGCCGCACAGGAAGTAAGTGAAGCGAGCGGCGAAGCCGTGCCGATTCAGGTCGAGGAACCCGAGGTCGACATCGCCTCGATCAGCGATCAGACTCGCAAGCTCGTTCGTCTCGTGGCGTTCCTGCTGCTCTCGGCATGCCTCTATTTCTTCTGGCGCGAGGCGCTGCCATCCCTGGCGCTTCTCGACGTACCGCTCTGGCAGCAGACCGTGGTCGTGGACGGCGCGACACGCTCGATGCCGGTCACGGTGTCGAACGTCATGGTCGCAATCGCGATCGGCGTCATTACCCTTATCGCCGCCCGCAACCTCCCGGGTCTCCTCGAGATCACCGCCTTGCATCGGCTCCGGATCGAGGCCGGAACCCGCTACGCCGTCAGCGCCGTAAGCCGCTATGTGATCGCCATCGTCGGCCTCATCTTCTCCTTCCGCAGCATCGGCTTCGACTGGAACCAGGTGCAGTGGATCGTGGCCGCACTCGGCGTCGGCGTCGGCTTCGGTCTGCAGGAGATCGTCGCCAACTTCATCTCCGGCCTCATCATCCTGTTCGAGCGGCCGGTACGCGTCGGCGACACCGTGACGATCGGCAATCTGACGGGAACCGTGTCGCGAATTCACATTCGCGCCACCAGCATGACCGACGGTGAGAACCGCGAGATCATCATCCCGAACAAATCGCTGATCACCGAGAAGGTCATCAACTGGACGCTGACCGACAGCATCACCCGCGTGACGCTGAAGGTTGCCGTGCGCTACGGCACCGACACGCTGCGTGCGCAGATGGCGATCCTCGAGGCCGTCAAAGCCACGCCGCAGGTGTTGGATACCCCGGCACCGAGCGTGTTCTTCATCGGCTTCGGAACCTCAGCGCTCGAGTTCGAGGTGCGTGCATTCGTGCTTCAGCTTGCCCATCGCTCGACGGTTATCAACGATCTGCACGTCGCGATCGAACGGGCCCTGCGCGAGCAGCAGATCGCGATGTCGTGAGGACCGAAATCGCCTGCGCTTAGGAGAACCGGCTACGCCGATCCGCGCGCGTCGTTCCCTAGAACGGCAGCCGCGGACGGCGAATGCTGCGTCCGATGCCCTTGATGGCCCGGCCGGGAGCCTTGAGTACGCGGCCCGCGCCTTTCCCGTTCAGGAGCGACGCATGCGTCAGTCGACGCACCGGGTCGATCACGAGCCGCTTGCCGACGAATGGGAAGGCGCGCGTGACGGCGATGCCGCCGAGGATGGTTCCATCCCACCGCAGTGGCGCCGACAAGATCCCGCCCAGCCCGACATGAAGGATATGCCCCACCTTGTCATGGCGCTGGCAAGATGACGGAGTCGGACAAACATCGACGCCGCCCTCATGCAGGAGCACGACGGTTTCTCCGTTGTCCGCGACGAAGACATCGAACACTGTGCCGCGCACGCCCATCGACGCCGTAGGCGTCTTGATCTCGTAGGCGGTCTTCGGGCTCTTGCCAGTGATGAAGCGGAATGCGCCCTTGGCGAGATTGATCGAGATCGAGCCGGGCGCCGCGTTCGGATCATAGATGAACTTGTCGAGCACGATCCGCGCCGACGAGCCGACGGCAAGCTTGGTCTTGTCGAGAAGCTGGATTTCTGCGCTCGCCGTCGAGCTCGTCACCAGGATCTCGTTCTGAAAGACCTTTTCGCCCTTCGCAAGCTTTCTCGATTCATCGCCGGTCTCGGCGGTGACCTCATTCTTGACCGCGACGGTATCACCAATCTCGGGCGTCGCCGCGAGAGCGGGCGCAGCCGCGAGCCATAGCGCCGCCGTGACGGCGAGCGTCAACCCGAGCCCTCTGGCCATTTCGTCCTCCCTCAACAGCCGGCTTTATACGCCGCTCTTGCCTTGATTGGAGTGTCAAGAAAGTGCCCTGACCTCGCCGGTCACACGACGCAACCTGTCCGAGAGCAGTCGTCCCAAAGCGAATAGAATGAGGTGAAACAGCTCCGGCTCCGCCGTCTCGAGCTGCTTCAACGTCGAGAACTGAAGCACATAGCAGGTCGCCGCCGTCTCCGCGACAACATTGGCTACGCGCCGGCCCCCATCAAAGAGCGCGAACTCGCCGAAGGCCACGCCAGGGCGGAAGGCTGCGAGCCGCGTGTTAGTCTTACCGTCGTCGAGCAGCACGTTAACGGTCGCGCTCCCTGACGCGAGCAGGTAGAGCCTATCGGCCGGATCGCCCTCCTTGATGATCCGCTCGCCCGCGGAATAAGAGGCGCGTTCGAGATACGGCCCAAGGCGCGTGACCTGCTCCGGCGTGAGCTGACGAAAGATGTCCATCGCCGCCAGCGGCAATTCGGCGTCCGTATTGAGGGCATCGGGATCCACTTCGCTGATGAGTTTGTTCTCACAGTGCTCGATCGCCATGTCGACGTTCGCAAAGCACGTGTCGCGAGCATCGCCGTCCTCGAGGATCGCCAACCAGTCCACCATGATCTGGCTGGTCAGATCGGCCAGGAGCAGCTTCTTCCCATGCTCGGCCAGGGACCGGCTCATGTCTCGGATCAGCATCAGCGCGCTGAGATCCGCGCGGCTGATACGGCGGCAGTCGAGGACGACGTATGTCGCCTGAGTGGCATCCGCCGCGATCCTGCGCAGAAGCTGCTCGGCGGTAGCGAAGTAGAGCCCACCCTGCAGTTCGTAGACGAGAATGCGGTATCCGGTGCTGTCGAGAACCTTGCGCTCGCGCCCTGCCCTCAGCCGCTTCGACGGCACGGCGCCCCCGCGATAGCTGCGGCGCACGATATTGTCGGCGGCGAAATGCGTGTCGTAGACGTGGAGGTAGAACTTCTGCGACAGCTCCTTGCACACCTCGATGCCGCGGAAGCTGTTGCCATGCTCGTCGAGCAAGGGGGAAAACACGCCGAAGCCGAACTGTCCCGGCAGAACTGCCACGATGCCGCCGCCGACGCCGCTCTTTGCAGGCAGGCCGACGCGATACACCCACTCACCCGAATAGTCATACATGCCGCAGCTCGCCATGACGCTGAGTACGGTCTTGACGTGCTCGGCCGCGATCGCGCGCTCACCGGTCAACGGGTTGACGCCGTTGTTGGCCAGCGTCGCCGCCATCATGGCGAGGTCGCGGGCGCTGACCAGGATCGAGCATTGCTTGAAATAGAGATCGAGGTGCTCGGAGACAGGTTCCTCGATCATGCCGGAGTTGAGCTGCAGATAGGCGATGGCGCGATTGCGATGCCCCGTCGCACGTTCCGATTGGAATACGGCCTCATCGATCGTGAGCTGGCGACCGGCATAGCGGCTGAACATGCCGAGGATGCGCGCGAACCGTTCCTCCGGGCCATTACCTTTGACCAGCGCCGTCGTGGCGATGGCGCCGGCATTGACCATCGGATTGAAGGGACGATTGTTGACCTCGTCCATGACGATGGAGTTGAAGGCTTCGCCGGTGGGCTCGACACCGACTTTGCGTAGAACCGCGTTCGAACCATGATCCTCGAGCGCGAGACCATAGACCAGCGGCTTCGAGATCGACTGGATCGTGAACATCACGTCGCTGTTGCCGACCTCATAGGCCTGGCCGTCGGCGGTAGTGAGAGCGACACCGAAATGCGCCGGGTTGGCGCGCGTCAGCTCGGGGATATAGCTCGCAAGCTTGCCTTCGCCTGCACCTTGGTATTTTGCGTGGAGCTGTTTCAGCCAATATGCAATTGGCGAAACAATCGGCCCGGATGGTTTGGTACCGGCCTCAAACGAACCATTCTTTTTCGGCGGTGCTTCGACCTTGATGAATGGCGCAACCGGTTGAATCGGCTGCAATGTCGAGGGCTTCTCGAGCACGGACTTGTCGCTCCCTTGCTCGGTCTTTGTCGTCCACTCGCGCCAGAACATGGCCCAGGCTTCCCGTAAACCTCAGCAAACAGATATATGGAATCAGTATTCATCTGCGCAAAGATTGTCCACGCGGGATTTGCGCCTAAACTTTGAGCATTTGCTTAGCGGAAAAGCAGATGCAATAGCGCGCAAAACCCACATTTTTGGCGCCTCAGGACGCGTAAACTCCATCCCAGTCCGACGACGGTGCAGCCTGAGCCAGCCTTTTGAGGCGGCCATCGTAGATGTCGAGCACCTTGTCCAACTGCTTGATTTCACAGTTGCGTCGGCTGCGATCCAAGGCCAGCTGAGCCGCCACCCAGTCGCCCTTCGCGTAGTGCTCTCGCATCTCCAGGAACGCGCCGCGAAAGGCACGGAAGTGACGTTGCCGCCTGAGCTCCTCGTCTCCGAGCAGCGTGTGTATCGTTACGATATCCCGCTTGCCCTTCACCCGAACGCTGTCGATTTCGACCATCGCAAATTGGTCGTCACAGAGCCGCGCCGTCTCCGGAGACACCAACGTCCGCAATCCGTAGATGGCAGTCAGGCCCTCGAGCCGCGACGCGAGATTGACGCTGTCGCCCATGACCGAATAGTCGAAGCGGATATCGGACCCCATGTTACCGACGACGCAATCGCCGGTGCTGATCCCAATTCCGATTTCCATGGCCGCGACGGTTTCACCCGCGTGCTCCGCCTCCATGCGGCGCTCATCGTTGAGGTGATCCAGACGCCGCAGAATCTCGAGCGCGGCAATGCAGCCATGTTGAGCATGGTCCTTGTCGTCGAGCGGCGCATTCCAGAACGCCATGATGGCGTCGCCGATATACTTATCGATCGTTCCCCGCTGCTCGATGATCGCGTTGGAGAGCGGCGTCAGCAGCCGGTTCATGAGCGCGGTCAACCCGGACGGATTGGCCTTGTAGCCTTCGGCGATGGAGGTGAAGCCGCGCACGTCGCTGAAGAGCACGGTCATGGCCCGCGTCTCTCCGCCAAGCACCAATCGATCCGGCTCGCGTGTCAACTGCTCGACGAGCTCCGGCGAGAGATATTGCCCGAAGGCGCCACGGATCTGCGCTCGCCGCTTCTCTTCCCGGAAGTAGTTCGTGAAAGTGAGCAAGAGAAAAACCGCGAAGCTCGAAACCAGCGGATAGGCGACGTCGAGCAGCACGCCCTGAGACACGAAGAGATACCAGGACAAGCCCCAGAGAAGCCCAGCCACCACCGCACCGAGCGCGAGCGCCGAAAGCGCGCCGAGCATCGGCACCGCTATGAGCATCCCGAGACCGGTGGCAACCGAGAGGCAGATTTCCGCGCCCAGCGCATAGTTTGGACGCGTCAGCAGGGATGCGCCGAGAATGCCCTCGATCGCCTGGGCGTGGATCTCGACGCCCGGCATGACCCGCTCCACGGGAGTCGATCTCAAATCGAAGAGGCCGACAGCCGAGGTGCCGACAAGAACGATCTTGCCCTCGATACGCTCACGCGGAACCTTGCCATTTACAACGTCCGCAGCGGAGACGAAGCGGCCCGGATCATGAGGCCCATAGTGCAGCCAGAGCTGCCCGTCGCGATCGGTCGGGATCTCGACATCCGCCACCACCAGGCTTTTGACGCCGGCCTCGTCGCGCTTCACGACCAGGGAGGTTCCGCCCGACGCCACGCGTAGGAGCTCGATCGAGAGTGCGGGGACCACGCCGTCTTCAACCCCGAAAATGGTCGGCACGCGGCGCATAACGCCATCGCGGTCCGGTACCACGGTGAAGAGACCTCGTCCGGCCGCGACCCCCTCAAGCTCGGGCAGGTTTCTTATGAGGGATGGAAACCGGATCAGCTCGCTTAAAGGATCCCCGCCGATCAGCGCGACGGACGTACGCGGGAGCTTTGACTCCCCCTCGCCCTCTACCGCCGCCCCGCCCGAACCTGCCTGACCCAACACCACGCGCGAGCGCGCAATTGCCTCTGCGAGCAGCTTGTCGCTATCCGGCAGAGCAAGAAGCTTCTCCTTGGTGCTGGCGTCGGCGATTTTCAGGCCGTCCAGCAACTGCCGCGGAGATAGCCGGTCCGGCTCCGCAAAAAGCATATCGAAGCCGATGGCAACTGCACCGCCTTCAGTCAGGCGGTCGACGAGATCAGCGACCACAGCTCGAGACCAGGGCCATTGCCCGATTTCGGACAATGACCTCTCATCGATATCGACGATCGTAACAGGATAGCTCTCAGCCAAGTTGGGACGCGCGAGCTGGTAGAGATCGAACGTCTTTCCGCGCGCCATTTCGAGCGGCGCAGGGTCCCAGAACCTCAAGGCCACGAAGGCCAATATCATCAGAAGGCTGGCTAAGCGCCCGACCGTGAGCGATCGCACGAGCCTGTTTACCGTCATGGCTTCTGAGCTTTCCCCCACCTGCACACGATTGCGGGCGGGCTAAGGGAAGCCAACCCGCAGCCGGCGGTCAAGAATTTCCACCTAAGCGGGTTACTAACAGCCGGCCCGCCTCACATGGTTATAACCATTCAGCAAACCCCGCATAAGCTTATCACCTCTTCTTGGTTCGCCGCCGGAAGGACCGTTCTTAAACATCTCCGTACCGAGGCCCTCAAGCCCCGTACGAGAGAGGTGCAAAGCGGCCGTGCCATTTAGGATAGACGGAATTGTAAGCGCCCTCCGCATAACGCGGGGTGGGTTGAACCGGGCAGTGGGTCCCGACGGTCGGGTACTTCCCCTTCCTTCGCCCCGAGAGGTAGCCGAGGCCATCAATGGCATTACCTCGGCCTTGTTTCCCCGGCGCTACGGAGGAGCCAGAGCCGGCACCAACGATGCCCTTGACTACTTTGTGGGCCACGCGCTCGGCAAATCGCTAGAAGCGTTGCATGCTCAGGTCGTTCGTGAGCTGGCGTTCACGGCCTCAATTTCGTCGGAAGGGCTGGTGGACGCCGACCAAACGGCGCGCTCCATCGTCCAGGAATTCGCTGACGGGCTCCCATCCATTCTGGAAGTTCTCTATAGCGACGTGCGCGCAGCCTACGACGGCGATCCGTCCGCCAAGAGCCTTGACGAAGTGCTGCTCAGCTATCCCGGCATCAAGGCGGTTATGCATCACCGGCTTGCGCACGCGCTCTACAAGCTCGATGTCCCGATCATCGCGCGCGTCATCGCCGAAACCTCTCATTCGGCGACCGGCATCGACATCCATCCTGGCGCCGAGATCGGTGGCAGCTTCTTCATCGATCACGGTACCGGCGTCGTCGTCGGCGAGACCGCCATCATCGGCGAGCGCGTGCGCGTCTATCAGGCGGTGACACTCGGCGCGAAGCGCTTCTCGGTCGATGACAGCGGCGCGCTCGTCAAAGGACTGCCACGTCATCCCATCGTCGAGGACGACGTCGTCATCTACGCCGGCGCCACCATTCTCGGCCGCGTCACCATTGGTCGCGGCTCGACGATCGGAGGGAACGTCTGGCTCACGCGCAGCGTCCCCCCGGGCAGCAACATCGTGCAGGCGCAGGCGCGCAGCGACATGTTCGATAGCGGCGCAGGAATATGATTGCCTATTGACGCCTAATCACAGATGTGAAAATGCATTTCAACGAATTGCATTAGAAAACAATTCTCCAATATAGCATCAAAAGAGGATAATATGGCAGACGACGTGCAAACAGCGTTGGGTGATGTCGCCGCTAGGCAGCTAGCCAATGCGACCAAAACCGTTCCGCAAATGTCGAGCATCACGCCGCGGTGGCTCGTGCATTTCCTGAACTGGGTCCCTGTCGAAGCCGGCATCTACCGCGTCAACCGCGTCAAGGACGAGGACAGCGTCGAGGTGGCTTGCTCCGTCCGCGACGAGCGCGCGCTCCCCAGCACCTACGTCGACTACATCGACAACCCGCGCGAATACATGCTCTCCGCGGTAAACACGGTGCTCGACATCCACACGCGCGTTTCTGACCTCTACTCCGTCCCGCACAATCAGATCAAAGAGCAGCTCCGTCTCACCATTGAGATCATCAAGGAGCGCCAGGAGAGCGAGCTTATCAACAACAAGGAGTACGGCCTCCTTGCTAACGCTGCCGCCTCGCAGAAGATCAAGACGCGCACTGGCGCGCCGACGCCCGACGATCTCGACGAGCTGATCGCTCGCGTATGGAAAGAGCCGGCCTTCTTCCTGGCTCATCCGCTCGCCATTGCAGCCTTCGGCCGCGAGTGCACCCGCCGCGGCGTTCCCCCGCCGACGACGACGCTGTTCGGCTCGCCGTTCCTGACCTGGCGCGGCATCCCGCTCATTCCTTCCGACAAGCTCGAGATCAAGAGCGGCAAGTCCAACATCCTGCTCATCCGCACGGGTGAATCAAAGCAGGGCGTCGTCGGTCTCTTCCAGCCGGGCCTCCCGGGCGAGCAGAGCAAGGGCCTGTCGGTGCGCTTCATGGGCATCAACGACAAAGCCATCGCGTCCTATCTTGTCTCACTCTACTGCTCGCTCGCTGTCCTGACGGACGATGCGCTTGGCGTGCTCGAGGGCGTCGAGGTGGGCAAGTACCATGAGTACAAGTGATCCGAGGGCTTACGCCACAGATCCGGGTGTGCCGACGTCACCGTCACTGGGAGGCATCGGGCTCAGTCCGCAAGGACTGGGGCTGCCCGACGTCTCGCTTCTGACGCGGCTCGCCAACGAGATCTTCTCATCCGCTCCTGGGCTTGAGCCGGGAGCGGGCGGGACATCATACGGAACGCCGCAAACGCAAGCCTCCCGCCCTGCTCCGCCTGAGCTGAGCGCACCCGATCCGGTCCTCGTCTCAGAGGCCCCGGGTTCGGTTCCGCATTCGGCGGGAACGGTCGGGGGAGCACCGTCCGCCCCATTGCCAGCGGATTCGCCGTTCGGCGTGCCGCGGTCACTTGGAACGGTTGCAAGCCCTTCGCCAGGGGCAACCCCGGCATCGGCGCCTTCGGGCGTACCGCATTCGGGAGCTACGCTCGACGGAGGCTCGTTCGTGCCTCTGCCGTTCGAAGCCGAGCTCAAGTCGCTGCTCGGATCGATCGCCGGCGAAACTCGCGGCCTCCCGCAGGCAGACCAGGGTTCGTCCTTCTATTTCCTGAAGGACATCGGACCCGCGGTTCCGGCAGGAATCGGCGTGCCTGGTGCGACGCCGCAGGCGCCTGCCGGAGCGTCGAGCTTCCAGTCGGCGCATCCGCCATTCGACGTCAACGCCATCCGCCGCGATTTTCCGATCCTGTCGGAGACCGTGAACGGCCGGCCGCTGATCTGGTTCGACAACGCGGCCACGACACAAAAGCCGAAAGCGGTCATCGATCGCTTGACGTATTTCTATGAGCACGAGAACTCCAACATCCACCGTGCAGCGCACGAGCTGGCTGCCCGTTCAACGGATGCCTACGAGGGAGCTCGCAACAAGGTTGCGCGCTTCATCAACGCGCCGTCGGCGGAGGAGATCGTGTTCGTGCGCGGCGCCACTGAGGCGATCAACCTCGTGGCGAACACCTTTGGCCTGAAGCACATCGGAGCGGGCGACGAGATCATCGTCACGCATCTCGAGCATCACGCCAACATCGTTCCGTGGCAGCAGCTTGCACTAGCCAAGGGCGCGAAGCTTCGCGTGGTTCCGGTGGACGACAACGGTCAAGTGCTGCTCGAGGAGTACGGCAAGCTCCTCAACGGCAAGACCAAGCTCGTCGCCTTCACGCAGGTTTCGAACGCGCTTGGCACCGTCACGCCGGCCAAGGCTATGGTGGAGATGGCGCATCGCGTCGGCGCCACCGTGCTGGTCGACGGCGCCCAGTCGGTCTCGCACATGAAGGTGGACGTGCAGGACCTCGGCGCGGACTTCTTCGTGTTCTCGGGACACAAGGTGTTCGCACCGACTGGCATCGGCGTCTTGTGGGGCAAGAAGGATCTGCTCGACAGCCTTCCGCCCTATCAGGTCGGCGGCAACATGATCCGCGACGTGACGTTCGAACGCTCCCTGTTCCACAACGCACCACAGCGGTTCGAAGCCGGTACGGGCAACATCGCCGACGCGGTGGGTCTCGGAGCGGCCATCGACTATGTGGAGCGGATCGGCCTCGAGAACATCTCGCACTACGAGCATGGGCTTCTCACCTATGCGACGAGACTTCTCCAGGACGTGCCGGGACTGAAGATCATCGGCAATGCGGCCGAGAAAGCCGGCGTCATCTCGTTGGCTCTCAAGGGCGTTCCAAGCGAGGAAGTGGGAGCCCATCTCAACAAGTACGGCATCGCCGTTCGCTCGGGGCATCACTGCGCGCAGCCGATCCTGCGCCGGTTCGGCTACGAAACGACGGTGCGTCCATCGTTCGCGTTCTACAACACCTGCGGTGAGATCGACCTTCTGGTGCAAGCGCTTCACGACATCCAGAGCGACCGCGGCCTGGCACGGCTCTGAGTTCGTTCTAGTCTAAGCGACAATTATCGCGGCGGCGCCCGGTGGGTGCCGCCGTTTTGCTTTTTCAGCACAGAGGAGTGCAAATCGTCGCCCTCCGACTTGCCTTCGTCGCGCAACGGACATTCATAGTGCGTCCTCAAGCTGAGGGCTGGCTTTTCCGATCAGGGAGCTCGATGTGACGACACCTTCATCCGCGTCCGTGACCCGCTATGTGCTCTATTTTCTTGGCATGACGTTCGCACTCGCGGCGGTGGTGACCGCATTCGAGGAGTTGACCGGCTTTGACCTAAAGTCCGGCGTCAACATGGGGATCACCATCGGCGCGACCCTCTTTGCAGGTCATTATTTTGTGAAGGATCACGGCCGCCTGCCGACGTCTTCGGAACGGCACAAGCTGGCGGCCTACTCTCTCATTTCCTCCCTTGTCTTGGCGGCTGCCATTAGTGCGGGTTCGATTTGGTTCCTGTACGGGCCAGAGGGGTTGCGGGAGATATGGGACAGCGAGCTCGGACAATTGGACGGCGTCACCATTGCCATTATCGCGGTCGTGGCCTTGGGGCTCGGCTATCTGGTCCTGTGGATTTGCTACGGTTGGCTATTGCGCAAGACCGTAGGCAAGCAGCTGGCCTCTTGAGGCGGGCTCAACCCGCTATGCGCGCCGCGTCTTGCGCTCGGCATTGACCAGCTCGAGCAGAACGTCAGCGTGGCAATGCTCGTCAGGCCCGCACCAGCAGGCGAGATTCTTGCCATCGAGCTCGTGCAAGTGCTCGCGCAGCAGCGTTGCGCCCTTGAAGCTCGTATGCAGCCAATGCGCGTAGGCAGCCAAGGCCCAAGCCTTGCCGAGATAAACCTGATGGTCGAACGGGAAGGGATTACCCCACTTCGAACCGCGGCCGACATAGACCGTGTCCGGCGGCAGCCGCCATCCCTTCGCGGCCTTGCGCTGAATACGCCTGGGATTCTCCATGCCCCGCACTCCCACCGAAGCATCCGCCGAGGGACCAACCCGCCAGCCAGCGTTCAAACGCTAAGCTGCTTCGCTCCACTCATGAAGTGGTCGCGCTTCGGAAAGAGTCGCAATCGACAGGAAACTGTTGCGTCAGCGCAATGGGAGCGGGCGCCGCTAAGCTTTTAGCGGCGCCTCGCATGTTGCTTCGTCTGGCCTTGGATCAGGCGAAGAGATCGCTGGTGAAATAGCGCTCGGCCGAGGACGGCGCGAAGGTCACGATAGTCTTGCCCGCGTACTCGGGCCTCGCCGCAACCTTGAGTGCGGCTGCCAGGTTTGCGCCCGTCGAGATGCCGCCTGGAATGCCTTCCACTTTGGCCAAGTACCGCGACGTCTCGAATGCTGCATCGTTCGACACCGTGACGACCTCGTCGATGAGCTTGGTGTCGAGGATCGACGGCACGAAGCCTGCCCCGATGCCCTGGATCTTGTGAGGCCCCTTCTCGCCCTTGGACAGGATCGGGCTCGCCTCCGGCTCGACCGCGATGAGCTTCAAATCAGCTTTGCGCGGCTTCAGGACGCGGCCGACACCCGTCAGCGTGCCACCGGTGCCCACGCCGACGACAACGGCGTCGACGTCGCCGCCCGTATCCTTCCAGATCTCCTCTGCCGTCGTGCGCTCGTGCACCAGCGGATTGGCGGGATTGTCGAACTGGCCCGGGATCAGTGCATTCGGAAGCGTCTTAGCAAGCTCGGCTGCGCGGGCGATGGCGCCGCCCATGCCGTTGGCGGCCGGCGTCAGCTCGAGCTCGGCGCCGAGATGCGTCAGGATCTTGCGCCGCTCGAGCGACATGGATTCGGGCATCACCAGGATGATGCGATAGCCGCGCGCTGCAGCTACGAAGGCCAGCGCTATTCCCGTATTGCCGGAGGTCGGCTCGATCAGCGTCGTCTTGCCGGGCTCGATCTTGCCCTGGGCTTCGAGAGTGTCGATGAGCGACACGCCGATGCGATCCTTCACCGATGACAGCGGATTGAAGAACTCGAGCTTCAACAGTACGCGGGCCTTGAGCCCCTGCTCGGCCTGGATTTTGTTGAGAGCGACGAGCGGGGTGTTGCCGATCGTCTCGGCGATATTCTCGTACACACGGCCGCGCCCCCATGAGGTCGTTGCAGCCAGCGTCTTGATGTTGACGATCTCGTTCATAGCAGCCCTCGTCGCTTCTCAGGCGCAGCAAAGCCTGCGCCCGCGGACGCTACGCGTACGCATGAACCCGAGGAACCACGAAAAATAGATTTGCTTATGCGCGGCGCGTTACACGCCGCCGGCCGCATGCCTCTCTACCGAAAAAGCATTTCGGAATTTGTTGGTTTACTGGCTGCGCGTGTCTAGCCCACATGTCCAGGTCCGGGCCCACGTCAGTTACGGACATGAAAGGACTATCGTTATGAGACTTTCACGACGTTCGCTCGGCTTGCTTGCGCTCGGCGCCGCAAGCCTGGGCAGTCTCTTCTCATCGGCAAGCGCCGAGGAGAAAACCATCCGCGTCGGTTACCAGAAATACGGCAACGTCATCCTGCTCAAGAACAAGGGCACGCTCGAAGGCAAGCTCGCCGCGCTTGGCTACAAGGTTGTATGGTCGGAGTTCCCATCCGGCCCGCCGCTGCTCGAGGCGCTGAACGCTGGCGCCATCGACTTCGGACACGCGGGCGAAGCCCCGCCCATCTTCGCGCAAGCGGCCGCAGCGCAGTTCCTCTATGTGGCCCATGAGCCGCCGGCGCCCAAGGGCGAAGCAATCCTCGTCCCGAAGGACAGCCCGATCAAATCCGTCGCCGACCTCAAGGGCAAGAAGGTCGCCCTGAACAAGGGGTCCAACGTCCACTACCTGTTGGTCAAGGCGCTGGAGAAAGCTGGCGTGCAGTATTCGGAAATCCAGCCAACATTCCTCGCCCCTGCCGATGCGCGCGCTGCCTTCGAGAGCGGCAAGGTGGATGCATGGGTGATCTGGGATCCGTTCCAGGCTTCCGCTGAAGCGGCCACTGGCGCCAAGACGCTGAGCGATGGAACGGACCTCGTCTCCAATCATCAGTTCTACCTCGCCAGCAGACCCTTCGTGGAAGCCAACAGCAAGGCGATCGACGCGGTCCTTGATGAGCTCAAGCTCGTCGATGAAACCGTCAAGGCCGATCCCAAGACTGCGGCAGAGCAACTGAGCCCCGCGACGGGCATTCCGGCTGCCGTGCTCGAAGTCGCCCTGAAGCGGCAAGCCTACGGCATCAAGCCGCTCGACGAGGCAGTCGTCGCCGAGCAGCAGCGAATTGCAGACACTTTCCATTCGCTGGGGCTGATCCCCAAGGCGATCAAGGTTCAAGACGTGGTCTGGAGGGCAGGATCGTGAGTAAGGCGGCCGCCAAAGAGGCGAATGTACTGTGGTTTTTGCCGACCCACGGCGAAGGCAAATATCTTGGCACATCCATCGGCGCTCGGGCGGCCGACTTCAACTACCTGAGGCAGGTGGCGCAAGCAGCCGACTCGCTCGGCTACTTCGGCGTGCTCCTTCCGACGGGGCGCAGCTGCGAAGACTCCTGGGTCATCGCTTCCGCCGTGGCGCCCTTCACAGAGCGCCTCAAATACCTGGTCGCAGCTCGGCCTGGTCTCACCTCGGTTACCGTCGCGGCCCGCATGGCCGCGACGCTCGACCGTGTCACGAACGGACGCCTTCTGATCAACATCGTGACGGGCGGCGATCCGGTCGAGAACAAGGGTGATGGCCTGTTCTCGAGTCACAGCGAGCGCTACGAGATAACGAAAGAGTTCCTCGACGTGTTCACGGCCCTGCTTCGGGGCGAGACGGTCAACTACACTGGCAAGCACATCCAGATCGAAGACGGCCGCGTGATCTTCCTGCCGGTCCAGGAAGGCGGACCGCCGCTCTACTTCGGCGGCTCCTCCGAGGCCGGCATCGATGTCGCGACCGGCATCGTCGACAAGTATCTGACCTGGGGCGAGCCGCCGGCCGACGTCGCGAAGAAGGTCGAGCATGTCCGAGCTGCGGCGGCAGCCAAGGGTCGCAAGATCAGCTTTGGCATCCGCTTGCACGTCATCGTACGTGAGACGAGCGAAGCCGCGTGGAAGGCGGCCGACAAGCTCATCTCCTACGTGACGGACGAAACTATCGAAGCGGCGCAGAAGATCTTCTCACGCATGGATTCGGTCGGCCAGCAGCGCATGGTGGCGCTCCACGGCGGCCGTCGCGACAAGCTCGAGATCAGCCCCAACCTCTGGTCCGGAGTCGGCCTCGTGCGAGGCGGCGCTGGCACGGCGCTGGTCGGAGACCCCGAGACCGTCGCGGCACGCATCAAGGAATACATGGACGTCGGCGTCGACACCTTCATCCTCTCCGGCTATCCGCACCTGGAGGAAGCGTATCGTTTCGCCGAGTTGGTGTTCCCGTTACTTCCGCTCGCGCACGGCAAGGCCGCTCACAACGGAACCGTAAACACCGGTCCCTTCGGCGAGACGATCGCGAATGACTATCGCCCGGTGCTACAGAAGCAGGCATCCCAATCATGAGCGCAACGCGCGGCGCGGCATCTCGCCTGTCCGGTCTGGCGCAATGGGCCTTGCCCTTGTTGCTGCTGGTCGTATGGGAAATCGCCTCGCGCACAGGCCTGATCTCCTCGCGCATTCTGCCGGCACCCAGTGATGTCGTACTCGCGGGCTGGCGCCTCGCGGTCACAGGAGAGCTTTGGGTGAACATGGGCGTGAGCTCTCTGCGGGCGCTCGCGGGCTTGGCAATCGGTGGCTCGCTAGGCTTCATTCTGGGGCTCACAAACGGCCTGTCCCGCACGTCTGAGATCGCGACAGATACGCTTGTGCAGATGGTGCGCAACGTTCCACACCTCGCGCTCATTCCCCTCGTCATCTTGTGGTTCGGCATCGACGAAACGGCGAAGATCTTCCTCGTCGTCCTCGGCGTTTTCTTCCCGATCTATATCAACACGCTGCACGGCATCCGCACCGTGGACCCGCAGCTCATCGAGATGGGAAGGGTCTACGGCATGAACGGCCGCGAGCTGTTTTGGCGTGTGATCCTTCCCGGTGCGCTCCCGTCCATTTTTGTAGGCTTGCGCTACGCATTGGGCTTCATGTGGCTGACGTTGATCGTCGCGGAGACCATCGCTGCATCCTCGGGCATCGGTTACATGGCCATGCAGGCGCGAGAGTTTCTTCTCGTCGATGTGGTCGTGCTCAGCATCTTGATCTACGCGCTCCTCGGCAAGCTCGCCGACAGCACGGCAAAGCTTCTCGAGCGTACGTGCCTATCCTGGCATCCGGCATTCCAAGCGAAGTGAGGCATCGATGACGTCGAGCTCTGCGTTGCTGAACCGCGCGGCTCCTTACTGGCCGATCACGCGCGAGCATGCCGATAGCCAGCCGGCAGGACTTCCGCTCACGATCCGCAACCTGTCGAAGTCCTTCAAGACCAACCAGGTTCTGCGCAATATCAATCTGCATATTCCTGCGGGTCAGTTCGTCGCCATCGTCGGCAAGAGCGGATGCGGCAAGAGCACATTGCTGAGGCTGCTTGTCGGTCTCGACAAGCCGACGAGCGGCGACTTCTGGTACGGCGGAGACGCAGGCACGGAGCCGGACAGAAGCGCAGTCCGCGTCATGTTCCAGGAGCCCAGACTGCTGCCGTGGGCACGCGTGCTCTCGAATGTCGAGGTCGGCCTTGGGCGAGACCGCAAACTTCGCAACGCCCGTGAGCGCGCACTCGCGACGCTGCTCGAAGTTGGCCTTGGCGAGAAGCGGGATGAGTGGCCGTCCGTGCTCTCCGGTGGCCAGAAGCAGCGCGTTGCATTGGCGCGCGCGCTCGTCTCGCACCCGCGCGTTCTTGCCTTCGACGAGCCGCTCGGCGCACTCGACGCCTTGACGCGCATCTCGATGCAGAAGCTCCTGGAGCAGGTCTGGCGCGACCAAGGCTTCACGGCGCTGCTCGTCACTCACGATGTCGCCGAGGCCGTCATGCTGGCGGACCGCGTACTGCTGATCGAGGACGGCGACATCAAGCTCGATCTACGCGTCGACATTCCGCGCCCGCGTCGTCGCGGCTCCCCTGAGGTGGCCGAGCTCGAAGGGCGCATTCTCGAGCAGCTCTTCCGCGACGCGCGCGCCGGCGATGACGCCTGACGCTCTGTACCGGGGGAACGATGAGCGACAGACACGCACCCACACCTGCGCCTATGACAGAAAACGAGCAGGATCTGTTTCGCAGCGCCATGCGCCAACTGCCGGGCGGCGCCAGCGTCATCACGCTCGGCCGCGGCCATGACATCTCCGGGCTGACCGTTACCTCAGTCTCGTCGCTCGCCGCCGATCCGCCGACCGTCATCTTCTGCATCAACCGCGGCTCCTCGTCCTGGCCGGTCCTGTCCCGCCACCGCGCCTTCGCCGTCAATGTGCTCGGGCCGCAGCATGTAGGCGTCGCGGAACGCTTCAGCGGGCGCGGCGGCATCAAGGGTCAGGCTCGATTTGCCGATGCCAACTGGCTGACGCTTTCCACCGGAACTCCCGTGCTCGAGCAGGCCCTTGCGGTTCTCGATTGCGAAGTCGAGGAAATCATCGAGCGGCATACGAGTGCCATCGTCATCGGCCGAGTCGTTGCCGTGAAGATCGAGGAAGAGGCGACGACGCCGGTGTCGCTCGCATACTGGCGTGGACGCTTTGGCGCCTTCAGCGGTAACAACGAGCTGGTGTAAGCTCCTCCGTGTTCCGCATGATTTTCATATCAACATCGGAGTAGTGAGCTTTCCGTTTCTTCTTATTTCCCAGCCGGGCCTGGAGCGCGTAATTTCTTCTCATGCACCTCCGGGCCCGGGGGTGACACAGAACACCGGCCGGTTCTCCCAACCACTGGCCGGTGTTTTTGTTTGTGTCAGGTGGTGACAGGCCGGAGACGCTTGCCGAGCCGGAGCGCCACATAGACGCCTGCGAAGCTCGCGACCAGGAAGATCCATCCCGACGCCGCGCCCGCCATCGTGCCGGACATGAGCGTACCGACCGTGCAGCCGATGGCGGTCATCGCCCCCCAGCCGAGCAGCACGCCGCCGATCACGCCCCGCAACGCTTGATCGATCGTAGGCCACTGCGGGCGGAACTGCGTCGCCGCAAGCGCCGACGCGAAGCTCGCGATTACGAGCGCGATGACGAAAGCGCCGTTCGGTGACAGCCCCGCCGCAATGGCAGTGCGGCAGCCAGCAAATCCATCCAGGCCGTGCAGCGTCTCAGGCAGCACGCCGGCAATGGACGAGAGCGTGCGCGCCAGGCTGCCAATGGCAGCGGTCACGCCGAGCGGTTGAACCTGGAAATAAGCAACCGCGCCGATGACTCCGACGGCAGCTCCGCCGACGGTCGCTGGCCAGCGCTCGATGACGATGCGCCGCCACGCACGAGGCAGCGGATCGAGCGATGCCGCCTCCGAATTGACAGGCTGTGCGCGGCTAAACTTGCCGATCACCAGGGCAAGAATGCCAAGCGCGCCAAGCTGGAAGAACAGCCAGTTGGAATATCCGAGTCCGGCCGGCAGCCAGACGACCGGCGATTCCGCGATCGAGACGACATAGAGCGCGTTCCACGTCTGGAAGCCGGCGACGAAGCCGAGCACGGTGCCGATGAGAGCGAATGGCGCGGTCGGAGAGCCTTCGCCCAAGCGATAGAGATGCCCCGAGATGCAGGACCCCGAGATCGCCATGCCTATGCCGAACACGAAGGCGGCCAGCACCAGCACCGGCCCTGACGGACCGATGTGCGCATCAGGCGGCAGGCGTCCGCCAAGAGGGTCGGGCAGCCAGGCTCCGAACACCACCAGATAGCCGAGCGTGCCGACTGCGAGGGCAAGCAGGATCGCCGCAACACCGCGCGGATCGCGCGCCTCGATGAAGTCGCGCGTGTGGCACAGGAAGCAGAAGCGCGAGCGCTGCAGGATGATCCCGAACAGTGCGCCGTGCATGAGCGACAGCGCGAGCTTGCGGCTCTCGCCAGGCTCACCGCTCCAGATGACGGCAGTGATGGCGAGACCTGCGAAAATGGCAAGCGACGTGAGTAGCACGAGAGGGCGCAGCATGACGGATGTCCCAACAGAGAAAAGCCGGCAACATCGGATGATGCTGCCGGCTATGTGATCGAATGTGAGCGTTACTTACCGAGCCAGACCGTGCCGGCGAGGTTCGCAACCGGTACGCCGACCGAGTTGCCGTACTCGGTCCACGAGCCGTCGTAGTTCTTCACGTCGTAGCCGAGGATCTGCGTGAGCAGATACCAAGTGTGGCTCGAGCGCTCGCCGATGCGGCAATAGGTGATGATCGGCTTCGAGCCATCCACGCCGGCATCTGCATAGAGCTTCTTGAGATCGGCCGCGGACTTGAACGTACCATCTTCGGCATTCACGGCCTTGCTCCAGGTGACGTTGACGGCGCCCGGCACGTGACCGGCGCGCACCGACAGCTCCTTGGAGCCCTCGGGAGCAAAGATCTTGCCGCCGTACTCATCGGCCGAACGGATGTCGATGACATGCACGTCCGCCTTCTTCTCGGCAGCCGCCAGCACGTCGGAGAGGCGTGCGCGGATGTTGGCATTTCCGGCAGGCAGCTCGTAGCTCGTTGCCTTCACTTCCGCGGTCTTGGTGTCGAGAGGAAGCTGCTTCAGCTCCCAGATCTTGCGTCCTCCATCGAGCAGCTTCACCTGCTCTCCCAGGCCGTGGACGTGGAACACCCAGGCGCCCCACGCCGCGAACCAGTTGTTGTTGTCGCCGTAAAGGACGACGGTCGTGTCCTTGTCGATGCCGGCCTTCTGCACCAGCTTCTGGAAGTCCTCGCGCGAGACGATATCGCGCTTCACCTTGTCGACGAGATCAGTATGCCAGCTGATGTTGAGCGCGCCCGGAATGTGTCCGCGCTCGTAGACACCGGGATCGACGCTGACTTCGAAGACGCGAACCTTCGGATTGTCGAGGTTCTTCTGCACCCACTCGTACGTGACGATGGGCTCCTTGGCGGGTGCTGCCGCGGCGGCGCTCGCGAGCGACACGGTCGCGGCAACTGCGATGAGCAGTCGTCGGGTAAACTTCATTGCAACGGTCCCCTTCGTTCAGGTTGAGCTGTACGGACGGGAGGCGTGCGTGCCGAAACATCCGCTCCATCCGAAGGAGGACATACGGAGGACGTCGCAAAGAACGAACCAAATTAAACAGAATTGTAATTCAAGGTCGCGCGCATCCAGCAAGACGCCGGATACGTCAATATAGCGGAGCGCCTATTCGAAGACGCGTGGCAGGTCGCTGCTGTTTGCGGAGAGCCAAGCTGGAACCGGCAATCCCTTCGAAGCCAGGAATTCCGGATTGAGCAGCTTCGACTGATATCGCGTCCCATAATCGCAGAGCATGGTCACGATCACATGTCCGGGGCCTAGCTCGCGCGCGAGCCTGATTGCGCCGGCGATGTTGACACCCGTCGAACCGCCGAGGCAAAGCCCTTCCTCGGCGATGAGCTGGTGAACCACCGGAATGCTCTCGCTGTCGGGGATCTGGAAGGAGAAGTCTGGCGCAAAGCCCTCGAGATTCTTGGTGATGCGGCCCTGCCCGATACCTTCGGTGACGGATGATCCCTCCGACTTGAGCACGCCGTTCGTATAGTAGGAGTAGAGCGCGGCTCCCGGCGGATCGGCCAGTGCGATCTTGACCGACTTGCTCTTGCCGCGCAGGCCCAGCGCCACGCCTGCCAGCGTCCCGCCCGTACCGACGGCCGAAACGAAGCCATCGACCTTGCCGTCCGTTTGCGCCCAGATCTCCTCGGCGGTCGTGCGCGCGTGACCGTCGCGGTTGGCGACGTTGTCGAATTGATTGGCCCAGGCCGCACCGTTCGGCTCCGATTTGGCCAGCACCTCGGCCAAGCGGCGCGAGTAATGCACATAGTTGTTGGGATTCGCATAGGGCACCGCCGGCACTTCGACCAGCTCGGCGCCCAGCGCGCGGACGGCATCCTTCTTCTCGGCTGATTGCGTGTCCGGCATGACGATGACCGAACGCAGGCCGAAAGCGCGGCCGATCGCCGCCAATCCGATCCCGGTGTTCCCGGCCGTTCCCTCTACGATGACGCCGCCCGGCCTGACCGCGCCGCGCTTGAGCGCATCCTGGATGAGAAACAGCGCCGCACGATCCTTGACCGATTGGGCGGGATTCGCGAACTCGGCCTTGCCGAGAATGGTGCAGCCGGTCTCTTCCGACGCGCGCAGAAGCTTGATCAGCTGCGTGTTGCCTACGGCGTTCGCGATATCGGCGGCATAGGTCACGTGCTGATTTCCCTCATTGCGGTTCACGACGCACGCCCTGTGCATTCCCTATCGCCTGCGCCACGGCAACGCGACACGAAGCAGCGTCGTATCATCCGAGCCCTTCTCGCGAATATGCAAAGCAGGGCCTCCCAAGTCCATCCGTCCCTCCGCCGCCCGTTTGCAGCGGGACGCAGCCGATAGATCGACCGTAGTGTAAAGCGCCGGAAGCAAATGAAGAAATCTCATTTCTATAGCGGAAGTTCGTATTGGCGACCCCACGGAGCCTCGATCAAGAGTTGCGCCAGAGCCGCCCTCATGCGGCACACACATTTGCCCGGAGGTCATATGATCAGTCGTCGTCACTTTAGCTACAGCGTTGCCGCCCTGAGCGTCCTGCTTGCCTCGCCGCTTTCGAGCGCTGTCGCTCAGGACAAGAAAGTCCGTATCGGATATCAGAAGTCTTCAACCCTCATCACCGTGCTGAAGACCAAAGGCACCCTCGAGAAGAGCCTCGCCGACCTCGGCTACACCGTAAGCTGGTCCGAATTCCCGAGCGGCCTGCCGCTCCTCGAGGCGCTCAATGTCGGCGCCATTGATCTCTCGGCTGACGTCGCCGACACCGTCCCGGTTTTCGCCCAGGCGGCAGGCGCCAATCTGACCTATCTGGCGCAGGAGGCTCCGTCGCCGTCAGCACAGGCGCTTATCGTCCCCGCCAAGTCACCGATCGCGACCCTTGCTGATCTCAAGGGCAAGAAGATCGCTGTCACCAAGGCCGCCGGCAGCCACTATCTGCTGATTGCGGCGCTGACCAAGGCGGGCCTCAAGTTCAAGGACATCGAGCCGGCCTATCTGACACCTGCAGACGGGCGTGCCGCCTTCGAGAAGGGCGCCGTCGATGCCTGGGTGACGTGGGATCCATTCGTCGCCGCCGTGCAGAAGCAGGCCGACGTGCGCATCCTTTCCGACGGCACCGGCCTCGCCAGCTACCAGCGCTACTATCTCGCCTCGAAGCCGTTTGCGGCCGCCGAGCCGAAGGTGCTGAAGACCGTGTTCGACCAGCTCAAGGAAGCGGGCGAATGGGTCAAGGGCAATCCGGCAGACGCCGCCAAGCTTCTCGGCCCCGTCTGGGGTCTCGATCCCGCCATCGTCGAGGCAGCCAATAGCCGTCGCAGCTATCAGGTTCGCGAAGTCACAGCGGCGGCGCTCGACGAGCAGCAGAAGATTGCCGACACGTTCTTCGCCGAAGGCCTGCTGCCGAAGCCGGTCAAAGCGACGGACGCGGAGATCTGGTCGCCGCAAAAGCAGGCCGCCGCACAGTAAGTTTCACCCTGCACTTGGAAGAGGCCACGCTCCGCCGCTCGGAGCGTGGCCTTTTTTATGCTCTCGACGCCCGGCGATCGATCTCGGCCTCGGCAAGAACTTCTGCCACGCCTTCTGCGACACGCACGGCATGCGCGGCCACCTCGGGAACGCCCATCAACTCGCCAAAGGTCCCGCGCGCAAGCGGCCCCGAGATGAAAAGCGTCGGCACCGGTGTCCCAGCGGAAGCGAGAGCGTGACTCTCGAGGTCACAGGCAATGCCGAGCCGCAATTGGTCAGAAACGATCAGGCCATCGCGCGCCAGCGCACCGAGATAGGGTAGCGCGGTCAGAATTCCCCCATGCGCCGGTCCCGTGCAGATGACCACGTAGTCGGCAAGCAACAGTTCGGCCTGTTGAGACCTGCGGCGCACCACCTCGATACGCAGACCGTCAGGCGTCGCCTCGGCTCTGCGCAACGAACCGGCCACCATGTCCAGCTTGCCGTTCGCCACACGACGCTCGAGCACGGCTTCAACCTGCGGGGCAATTCTGAAACGATGCACATCCCAAAAGACGCGCAGGTGGCGAACGATGCGCCGCCGTTCCCCGATGCTGAAACCGGACCATAGCACCGGACCATCCCGTCGCACGGCATCGAGAACGGCATGCCAGGAAATGCCCTCATCGGCTGCCGTTCGGATAACTTGGCGGATGCGGCGCAGGAGCTTCGAAGGCGTCCGACCCGATTGCGGACCGAAAGCCCCATAAGCGTCGTGAGATACTGCAGGATGGCCCCGAGACCTGAGCCCACGCCGCGAAATTGCTGTGATCGGTCCCTGGTGCCCTGCCCGGTCGAGCGATGCGACCACGTCGGCCATGGTAAGGCCAGTCCCGACGATGAGAACACGCGCATCGCGCGGGATGCGTTGTAACACCCCGACCTCGAGCGGATCGGTGACAACGCGCGGGTGCGAAGCCAACGGAACAAGCTGGGCAGGCGGCTCGGGTCGCGGATGCGTTGTCGCCAGCACGGTGACGCCCGCGAGGAAGCTCGAGCCAGTGTCCGTCGTAATGCGCCACTCCCCGCCTTGCCGCACGATCGAAGAAACCCGCTCCCGAACGTGACGAATGCGACCACTGTCGACCAGCGGCGCGATCTGCTCGGACACATAGCGGCCGAACACCGCCCGGCGGGGATAGATCTGATCCAGCCCCACATCCGCTTCGGCGTCGTCGCGAATGGCGTCTTGTGCTTCGACCCAGCGCGCAAAGTGCCCCTCGTCTTCGGGGATCAGGCTCATGCGCGAAGCGGGAACGTTGATGCGGTGGCTCGGGTCAGGATCGTCATAAGCGAGCCCGCGCCCAAGCTCTCCGCGCGGCTCGAAGATGACGATTGAAGCCTGAGGTACGAGCTGCGCAAGACGGTAGGCCACCGCCGCACCTGTGAATCCTCCGCCGACAATGGCGACGTCCACGACTGGATTGGGTTTGGTTCTGTTCATTCGGCAGAGGTGGATAGCCATAAGGCCGGCTAAAAGTTCCCGAGCGCGGAGGCTAACCGCATCCCCTAGGGGCGCAACGAACAAGAAGTCATATGCAAATCGCATTCGCGCCAATGAGGCCGGCCGCTCAGCATAAATTGGCTACCCCACATACCGGCACCCATTTCCCCCGGGTTGCGAATTGAAGCCGTCATTGCTAACGCTGCCATAGGAACAAAGGCTGTAATTCGGACGAGTGTCAGGAGCGGATACGCATGCAGGTCAGGCCCCTGGAGATCCCCGATGTCATCCTGATCACCCCGCGGATCTTTCACGACGATCGCGGCCTGTTCTGTGAGACCCACAATCAGCGGACGCTCGAGAAGCACGGCATCAGCGCCGTCTTCGTGCAGGACAACCACTCCATATCGCTTGCCAAAGGGACCATCCGAGGTCTCCACTTTCAGCTCCCACCTCACGCCCAAGGCAAGCTGGTCCGCGTCGTCCGCGGCTCGATCCTCGACGTCGCCGTCGACCTGCGCAAAGGGTCGCCCACGTTCGGGAAGCATGTCACGGCTCACCTATCCGCGGAGAACTGGGCGCAGCTCTGGATCCCCGAGGGCTTCGCTCACGGCTTTTGCACTCTCGAGGACGCCACCGAGGTCGCCTACAAGGTGACCGACTACTACGCGCCGGACTCTGATCGCGGCGTCCATTGGGCCGATCCAACCCTCGGCATTCCTTGGCCCGTATCAGTCGATGAGGCCCGACTGTCGGCAAAGGACCAAGTGCACCCTAACCTTGGCGACCTGCCGCCTGACCTCCTGACCGACGCTGAACCACAAGCGGCGCGCGCCTAGAGCGGAGCTGGCGCCTCGTTTGCCCGAAGCACCGAGCGCAGATAACGGCCATAGTCGTTTTTAGCATAACGCTCCGAGATGAGCCGCTCGAAGGCTTCGGCGCTGATGAAGCCGCGCTGGAAAGCGATCTCGTCAGGGGATGAAATTTTGATGCCCTGGCGCCTCTCTATCGTGGCCACGAAATGCGCTGCATCGAGCAGGCTGTCCGGCGTTCCGGTATCGAACCAGGCATACCCACGCCCGAGCTTCTCGACCCGGAGCCTTTTCGCCCCGAGATACGCCTTGAGCACATCCGCGATTTCGAGCTCCCCTCGCGCCGACGGCCGCAGCGACTTCGCGATACCGATGACATCGTTGTCGCAGACATAAAGCCCGATAGCGGCCCAGTCCGACTTCGGCCTCTGCGGCTTCTCCTCAATGGAGATCACACGATCTTCGTGATCGAACTCGACCACCCCATAGCGTTCGGGATCGGCCACCCTGTAGGCGAAAATCGTCGCGCCGGCGCGCGGCTCAAAAGCATGAGAAAGCATGGCGGATAGGCCGTGTCCGTAGAGCGCATTGTCGCCAAGCACGAGTGTGCAGCCGTCGCTCCCGATGAACCTCTCGCCGATGATGAAGGCCTGGGCCAGGCCGTCGGGCGAGGGCTGGGCGGCATACTCGATATTGATGCCCCACTGCGATCCGTCGCCGAGAAGGGCCTGAAAGAGGGGAAGATCACGCGGCGTCGAGATCAGGAGAATGTCGCGCAACCCGCCGAGCATCAGCGTCGATAGCGGATAATAGATGAGCGGCTTGTCGTAGACGGGCAGAAGCTGTTTGGAAACCGCAAGCGTCATTGGCGCCAGCCTGCTGCCGCTCCCTCCCGCGAGGATGATCCCCTTGCTCACGGTCTGATCTCCTCCTGGACGCGCTCGGTGCTGAACCTCTGGCCGAGGCAACGCGCCAAGCTCACTTGCCATTGCGGAAGCCGAATGCCGAAGGCCGTATGGATTTTCGCCGTATCGAGGACCGAATAGGCCGGACGTCGCGCTGCAGTCGGATACTCCGCCGTAGCTATGGCCCTGAGCGCTGGCGTTGCCTTGCCTGCCTCACGCGCGATCCGGAAGATCTCGGCTGCGAACCCATACCAAGAGGTGTGGCCCTCATTGGTTAGGTGATACGTCCCCCAGTGAGCATCCGGCTCATGGCTAAGCAGCGGCGAAACCAGGCGCAGAACGGCATCGGCGATGTCCTGCGCCCATGTCGGCGAACCGATCTGATCGTCGACGATGCTTAGCTCGCTGCGCTCCGTCCCGAGACGCAGCATCGTATTGGCGAAGTTGTGCCCGTCGTTGCCGTAGACCCACGCCGTCCGCAGGATGATGTGCTGCGGCCAAAGCCTCCGAATGGCCTCCTCTCCCGCAGCCTTGGACGCACCATAGATGCCAAGCGGCGCGATGGCGTCGGTCTCGAGGTAAGGCCGCCGGCCCGTGCCATCGAAAACGTAATCGGTCGAGAGATGAACCAGCGGAACACCGAAATCGCGGCACAGCCCGGCCAGATCCGCCGGCCCATGCGCATTGACGGCAAACGCCATGGCAGGTTCGCTCTCGGCCCGATCAACAGCCGTATAAGCGGCTGCATTGATGACAAGAGAGGGCGCGACCCGGCGAAACTCGGCCTCGAGGGAAGCCGGCGCCGTGATGTCCAGGCTCCCACGGCCGCTGCAGACCAGCTTGAAGGGGACTTGATGGCTTCGCCACGCCAGCGCACGGGCGACTTGGCCATTTGCCCCGATCACAAGCACGGCCGGCGGGTGGTCGACCATCATCATCATGCCTGCTGTCGTTGCTCGATGGTCTTCGGACGCTGGATGACCCCCAGACGCTGACCGTCATACCGCTTTGCCCGCAGTGGCGCCCACCAGGCCTCGTTCGCTAGAAACCACTCCACGGTCTTTGCCAAACCCGTCTCGAATGTTTCGCGCGCGCGCCAGCCGATCTCCCGTTCGATCTTGCTGGGATCGATGGCATAGCGAAAATCATGGCCGGGCCGATCTGTCACAAAGGTGATGAGATCTCGATACGAACCTCCCTGACGCGGCCGCACGCGATCCAGGTGATCGCAAATGGCATGCACCACGTCGAGATTTGAGCGTTCCGACCGGCCGCCGACATTGTAGCTTTCGCCCGGCTTCCCTTTCTCGATGATCTCGATCAGGGCTCGGGCATGGTCCTCGACATAGAGCCAGTCCCGGACGTTCCCCCCCGACCCGTAGACAGGCAGAGGACGCCCCAAAAGAGCGTTCGTGATCATCAATGGAATTAATTTTTCCGGGAAATGATACGGACCAAAATTGTTGGAGCAGTTCGAGAGCAGGACCGGCAAGCCAAAGGTCCGTTGCCAGGCCATCGCCAGGTGATCTGACGCTGCTTTGCTTGCCGAATAGGGAGAACTTGGATCGTACCGCGTCTCTTCCGTGAAGGCTCCACCATCACCCAGGCTTCCGAAAACTTCGTCCGTCGAAACATGCAGAAAGCGGAAGCTCTCCCCGCGTGGACTTGGCAAAGCCTCCCAGTACTTGCGTGCGGCTTCGAGCAGCGCGCAAGTGCCGACGACATTCGTCCTGATGAAGGCCGCCGGGCGGCTTATTGAGCGGTCGACATGAGATTCTGCCGCCAGATGAATGATGGCATCCGGCTGAGCCTCCTCAAGAACCAAACCGACGTTTTCGCCGTCGCAAATATCAAACTTATGAAAGGCATAGCCGGAGCGACTCTCGAATTCCGCAAGCGAGTCGATATTTGCCGCGTAGGTCAGTTTGTCGATATTTATGACTTCAAAGTCGCGCTCGAACAGCGCGTGCCGGCATACCGCCGAGCCAATAAATCCAGCCCCACCCGTAACGACCACTCGCACTGCAAACCCCCACGCGCGCGAATAGAAAAATTCATCAGCAAAACGATCAATACGTCGTGACTAACATGCCACGAGAGCAAACAGCAAGCGGAATGGAGTTGCGCTGATCACAAAATTAGGAATAGAAATTAGAAAGTTCGGGGGAACAATTGAGTTCGCATCTCAGCGATACGGGGCCAGGGGAAGCGGGTTTCAAACCCCGGATCGGGACGACAAATCATTGAAATAGAAGCGGTACAATTCCAACAACGGATTGCCGTGCACAATGTTTGCGCAACGTGCTGAGAAAATCCTGCCCGAGGTCAGGAAACCCGATCGGTGCCTCACTCCGAAAGTGGCCATCCTCCTTTGCACGTGCAATGGCGCTTACTTTTTGAAAGAACAGCTGGATTCCATCGAAAAGCAGGATCATCGGAATTGGCAGGTGTTTGCCTCCGACGACGGATCCAAAGACGATACGCTCGAAATTCTTGAAGTCTTTTCAATCAGAAATCCGCATCGCGTCGACGTACGTGAGGGGCCACGCCAAGGCAATTTCGTTGCGAACTTCCGTACTCTGACCTGCGACAGGACGATCGATGCCGACTTCTTCGCTTTCTGCGATCAGGACGACATCTGGTTTCCCGACAAATTGACCCGCGCGCTCAAGGTCTTGACCTCGCAGAACCCAGCAAAGCCTGCCGTGTACTGCGGCAGAACGCTCCTCGTCGGCGAGGACGGTGAGCCCCGCGGGTCATCGCCCCTATTCGCCCGCAAGCCAAGCTTCCGCAATGCCGTCCTGCAGAGCATCGGCGGCGGCAACACCATGGTCTTCAACAGGGCAGCGCGCGATCTCCTCGCCAAAGCGCCTCACGCCAATCCGGTCTCGCACGACTGGTGGACATATCAGGTCGTGACTGCAGTCGGCGGCAGCTGTCACTACGACCCTGTTCCGGCGGTGGCGTATCGCCAGCACCGAGGCAATGCCATGGGCGCGAATGTCGGCTGGATGGCAAGGTTCCTGCGCGCGCGAATGGTGGTCCAGGGACGCTTCTCCGAGTGGACAAGCCAGAACCTCGAAGCCCTCCAGTCCATCGAGCCACTCATGACGGACGAGAGCCGCGCAATCCTGAAGGACGTCGAAGGAATGCGGACGGCCTCGCTGATGTCTCGCATCCGCCATTTCTTTCGGTCGGGCGTCTACAGGCAGACCATCTACGGCAGCATCGGACTTATGGGGGCGGTCATGTTCAGACGCATTTGAGGCCCCTAGCGCCGACCGGTCGGACAGCGGACGACTTTCCTGCCGCCGCTGGCTGGTCGGCAATCTTCATCGGATGCCGTAGGGCTCTGCTCCCAGGGCGGCACTGAGTATCGAGTCCCGAGGCGTCGGCGCACCATGAACGACTGCTCAAACACCACCGCGGACATAGCCCGGAACAGCGCGGTGGAGCCGCCCCGCACGGCGCTCCTCGTGCTCGGAATGCATCGTTCCGGAACCAGCGCGCTCACCCGCGTCCTAAGCTTGCTCGGCGCCTCGCTGCCGAAAAATCTCCTCAAAGCCAGCCCGAGCAACGAGACCGGCCACTGGGAACCCGACAGGCTCATTGCACTTCACGACCGCATGCTGGCGGAGGTCGGCAGCAGCTGGGACGACTGGCGCAAGCTCGATATCTCCGCCTCTCTGGAGCCGGTCCGCCTCGCTCAATACAAGAGCGAAATCCGCCGTTTGCTCGCGGAGGAGTTCGCGGATGCGCCGCTGATCGCACTGAAAGAGCCTCGCATCTGCCGATTTGCCCCGCTCTACATCGACCTTCTCGCAGAGCAGGGCTACGCGTGCCTGTCCGTGCTCCCGCTGCGCAATCCCCTAGCCGTCATCGCCTCGCTCGCCCGGCGCAACAGCATGAGCGAGGGCTTCGCCGCCTTGCTTTGGCTCAGGCATGTGCTCGACGCCGAGGCCGCCACGCGCAGCAAGCCACGCGTCGTCGTCACCTATGAAGCGCTGTTGGCTGACTGGCGCGGCCAGATGCGCGCCCTGCACGACCGGCTACCTTTCCAACACCAGCGCTCACTCGACGACGCCAGCGCTGACGTGGCAGATTTTCTCTCCGACAAGCATCAGCATTTCGCGGCGACACGGCGCGATCTCCATCTCCGGGGGGATATCGCCGCCTGGATCAAGGATGCCTACGATGCCTTGCTCCGGCTGGAGCATGTACCCGACGATCCGGAAGCCTACGGTCGGCTTGACCGCATCAAGACCGAGTTCGACGCCGCGTCTCCCATCTTCGGCGCCGCCATGTTTCCCGAGCTTGCCGCGCGTGAGAGCGGCCTGAGAGACGTCCTAAGCCAGCTGGAAGATCAATCGTTGGCGACGCGCACGACACTGGCGCTATGCGAAGCTGACCTGGCGGTCGCTCGCCGAGAACTCAGTGCGCGCGACGAGGCCACGACGAATTTGCAGGCGACGCTCGCTGCAGACGCTCAGGCCATGACCGTGCTCCAGGCGCAGAATGAAGACCTGGAAAGGGCCCTGGGTCGCATTCAATCGGAAAGCGCCAACCATAAGCGAGCCATCGCCTCGTCGCGCGAGACCATTACGGAGCTTCGCGACAGCCTGCGCACAGCCAAGGAAACGGCTGAGAGCTACGCAACCTGCCTTGAACAACAGAACCAAACGCTCGATTTGATCCTCAACTCTGCTTCATGGAGGGCCACCGCGCCACTCAGGCGCGCAAAGCATCTCGCCAAACTCGCCACGCGAACTGGACAGCGCGTCGTCACCGCAAGGCGGCAGCTCGGAACCTGGCGACAGCTCATCAGACACGCCAACTCCGCCATCGCGCAACGCGGCCTTCTAAATACGCTTGCGCATGCCGCAAACAGTCCTGCGCCATTGTCGGCTGAATCCCTTCAGGCGATGCGGCTGAACGCGTATCGCGTCGATATTGCAGGCCGGCTCAATGATTACCCCGAACACTCGACAGCGGATGGCCCCAAAATCTCCGTCCTGATGCCGGTCTATAAGGCCCCAACCGTATTCCTCGAGAGAGCCGTACGCAGCGTGATCCGGCAAAGCTACCCGAACTGGGAGCTTTGCATCGTCGACGACTTCTCGAGCTCACCCGCGATCGAAGCCTGCCTCAGAAGCCTCGCGAGAGAAGACCAACGCATCAGAGTCGAGTTTGCGCCAGAAAATGGCGGAATCTCCAAAGCCACCAATAGGGCCCTCACGTTGGCGACAGGGGATTACTGCTGTCTCCTCGATCATGACGACATGCTCACGTCCGACGCACTCTCCTGCATCAGCGATGTCATTCGGAGATCACCGGCAATCGACCTCATCTACTCCGACGAGTGCAAAATCGACGAGGACGACCATCCAGACGAATTGTTCTTCAAGCCCGACTGGGACCCGATGCTTCTCCAGAACTGCATGTATACGGGGCACCTATCGACCTATCGGACTTCTCTTCTTCGATCACTCGGCGGCTTCCGATCCCAATTCGACCTCTCCCAGGACTACGACCTGATTTTGAGAGCAACCGAAGCCACGAAGAACATCGCCCACATCCCAAGGGTCCTCTACGGATGGCGCAAGATCGCCACCTCTGCGGCGAGCGGCGGCAAACCTGAGGCCCGCCTTACGAATATCGCAGCGTTGCAGGAAGCCTCGGATCGGCGCGGCTACCATGCAAAGGCCGTGGCCCTTCCGACCGCGAACCGGCTGGTGCACGAACGCGCGGGGTTCGACCAGTTGGTCTCGATCATCATCCCGTCCGACAACATCAGCCACATTCGCGCGGCCATTGCCTCCATTCGCGAGAAGACAAAGTACCGCCGACACGAGATAATCGTCGTCACCAACTCCAGAATTATCGAAGAGCTCCGCCGGGGCGAGACCGCGGATCCAACTGCAAAATTCGCAGCCTTCGATGAGGCTTTCAACTTCTCGGCCAAGTGCAACACCGGCGTGCGCGCCTCAACCGGCGACATCCTCGTCTTCTTCAACGACGATGTCCGCGTCGTCAGCGACGACTGGATAGAGTCCATCCTCGACTGCCTGCGCGTCGAAGGCGTCGGCGTATGCGGTCCAAAGCTCCTCTACGAGAACGACACCATCCAGCATGCCGGCATGGTCACTGGTGTGCGCGGCCTGGTCGGGACGGCTTTCCACTCCTATCCGGCAAACACCACCCATTACTTCAACCTGGCTCAATCAATCCGGCAGGTGTCGTTGATCTGCGGTGCGTGTCTCGCCATCAAGCGCTCCGTCTTCGAGGCGATCGGCGGCTACGATGCCGACAAGTTCCCGATATCGCACTCTGATGTAGACCTTTGCCTGAAGGTGCTGAGCTTGGGACAGAGCTGCGTGTATACGCCCCACGCAACGCTCTATCACATCGGCCACGCATCGTTGTCTGCGGTGGAGAAGAGGCCCACTTCGACCCAAGCGCGGCGGAAGGACAAGGCAGACATCGAGCTCCTGCGAAAATGGAGTGACAGGCTATCCCGCGATCCCTTCTGGACCGGCCCGATGCGAGACCTCCTCTACGTCGACTCTCCGGAAACCTTCGAAATTCACCCGCCGGCCGTCTCCCCGCTGAGCACCACGAGTGGAAGCCGACACATCCTGCTCGTCTTCCACGACCTCACAAACAGCGGCGCTCCTCGGGCTCTTTATGAGGTGGCACAGCATTTGGTCGAAGCGGGACACTTCGTCGTTGCCGCTTCGCCTACGTCGGGTGAGTATCTGGAGAAGCTCAACCAGCTCGGCATCGTCGTGATCGTCGACGCTCTTCTGCTGGAGCAGCATCATACCGTCAAACAATTCGCATCGAACTTCGACGCGGTCATCGCGAACACGATCGTGTCGTGGCCGCTGGTCAATCAGTGCGCCGGGGCAGTCGACACATACTGGTACATCCACGAGACCGGACTGATCGACGAATTCGCCCAACGGCACGCCGGCGTCGCCAAGGCCTTTGACTTGGCGAAGCAGGTCTGGGTCACCGGTCACCATGGCAAGGCGAGCGTCCGGCGCTATCGCCCCAACGCACGCGTCATGGAGATCGGCCTGCCGAGCCAAGACACGGACGAAGCCGACGAGACGAGCGATCCCAGCGACTCCATCAAGATCCTCACCATCGGAAGCATCGAGCCGCGAAAAGGGCAGGACCTAGCGATCCTGGCCCTGAAACGTCTTCCGGTTCAGCTCCGGCATCGCGTCGAGTTGCATCTCATCGGCCGAACTTTGGATCAGCATTTCGAGCGCGAAGTCCGAAAGCTGGCGGCAGGAGAGCGAGGCGTTCACTTCCACGGCGAGATCTCACCGGAAAACGTCCTCACTGAAATCTCGGGATGTCACGTCATGCTGCTGGCTTCACGCGATGACCCTATGCCGCTCGTAGCCTTGGACGCTATCGCGCGGGGACGCGTCGTTGTCTGCGGGCCGGCTGTCGGGCTTTACGACTATCTGACTGACGAACAGAACGGCTTCCTCGCCGATTCCAGCTCCCCGGATGACCTCGCCGCCGCGCTGGCGAGAGCGCTTGAGCAAGAGCATCGCTGGCAAGATATCGGCCGATCGGCCCAGACCCTCTTTCACGGCACCTTCTCGACCGACGCCTTCAAAAGGCGGCTCTTCGCCAACCTCGGCTTGCCGATCTCGAAATGGAACGAACGAAGCGCGCCGGTAACTGATGGGCAGCCAGAAAGCAACCTGAGCCAGGCCGATGCTTAGGAACGCGAACCTCACGTTGCAGCTCATCCAGCGCGAGGTTGCCGGGCGTTATCGCGGCTCCACGTTGGGGTTGCTGTGGTCGCTTCTGACGCCGCTCTTCATGCTCGGCATTTACACGCTCGTATTCGGTAGCATCTTCAAGGCACGCTGGAGCGGCATCGATGCCGGCCCCGCCGCTGCGGAACACTCGACAGCCGAGTTCGCCATCATCCTTTTCCCCGGCCTCATAATCTTCCAGCTCTTCGCCGAGGTGATGAACCGAGCCCCAACGCTCATCATCTCCAACGTCAGCTACGTCAAGAAGATCGTCTTTCCACTCGAGATCTTGCCCGTCGTCGCCCTAGGCGCGGCGTCCTTTCATGCCGCCGTCAGCCTCGTCGTCCTCCTGGGCTTCATGGCGCTGGTCATGGAGCACATCCCACCGACGATCCTGCTGCTGCCGTTCGTCGTCGCACCATTCGCGCTGATGCTCTTGGGCATCTCTTGGTTCCTCGCCGCACTCGGCGTCTACATTCGCGACATCTCCCAGCTGCTCGGCACCATTGTCACCGCGCTGATGTTTCTCTCACCCATCTTCTTCCCGGCCACCGCTTTGCCCGAGCAGGTGCGATCGATCCTGTTTCTCAATCCCATAGCTCTGCCCGTCGAGGAGACCCGCAAAGTTCTCCTGTGGGGCGCTTCCCCAGATTGGATGGCACTCGCCCTTTACACGGTCGCGGCACTCGGCGTCTTCGCCCTCGGACGCTTATGGTTCGAGAGCACGCGCAGGGGCTTTGCCGATGTCCTCTGACGCGTTCGCCATTCGTGTCAGCAACCTGTCGAAGCAGTTTGTGCTTTTCGAACGCCCCGAGGATCGCCTCAAACAGATGGTGATCCCGCGCCTCGAACGACTGACCGGCCGCTCGCCTCGGCGCTACTACCGCGACTTCGCGGCTCTCGATGACGTCTCGTTCGAGATCAAGCGCGGCGAGACCGTCGGCATCATCGGCCGCAACGGATCCGGCAAGTCCACGCTCCTGCAGATCATCTGCGGCACGCTGCGCCCAACTAGAGGCGTCGTCGAGGTAAACGGCCGCGTCGCCGCTCTGCTCGAGCTTGGGGCCGGCTTCAATCCCGATTTCACCGGACGCGAGAACGTTCTTCTGAATGCCGCAATTCTCGGGCTCACGCGCACCGAAATCGAGCGGCGCTTCGATGACATCGCTCGCTTCGCAGACATAGGCCTCTTCATCGACCAGCCGGTCAAAACCTACTCCTCCGGCATGTATGTGCGGCTCGCATTTGCGACGGCCATCAACGTCGACCCCGACATCCTGGTTGTCGACGAGGCGCTGGCCGTCGGCGACGAAGCCTTCCAGAGAAAGTGTTACGGACGCATCGAGCAGATCAAGGAGCAGGGCGGCACCATCCTGTTCGTTTCCCATGGAGCCCAGACGATAGTTCAACTCTGCACGAGAGCCATGCTCTTCGACAACGGCGAGCTGCTGCTCGAAGGCCGCCCCAAGGCTGTCGTCAGCCAGTACCAGCGTTTGGCCAACGCCAGCGCCGCTGGACGCCAGGAGATTCGCACCGCTTTGTCGAAGTCGCGCGAAGCAACACGCGAGCAACCAGCGGCTTGCACACGCGACGAGGAAAGCGCCACCCGTCAAGGCACATTTGGGGCGACCGCCGCCAACGCCGTTGAAACGTTACTGGCAGCGCGCCCGCGTCCCGCTGCAAGAACCGCAGGGATACCTAGCACCACCAACCGCGGAAGCTCATCGGACCACTACGATCCGCTTCTCGCTTCCCAATCAACCCTATACCTGGAAGAGCGCGGCGCCAGGATACGTGACGCGAGAATTTTGACCCTGGGCGGCCAGCAGGTAAATGTCCTGCAGATGGGCAAGCGCTACGTGTTTGAATACTACGTCGATTTCGCCATCGACGCTGCGAAGGTCGGGTTTGGGATGATGGTCCGAACCGTCAATGGCTTGAGATTGGCAGGCGCGACGAGCCCACTCACAGACCCGACCACGCTGAAGATTGCCGGCAAGCAAACTTCGCAGGTGAGAATAGAGTTCACCAATCTCTTCTGCCCAGACGTGTACTTCTGCGCATGCGGCGTGAACGGCATCGTCGACGGCGAGCGCATCGAGATGCATCGAGCAACAGATCTGCTTTGCTTTCGATCGCAGCCGGAGCCTTCCCTCTCAGCCACCGGCCTCGTCGACTTCAACGCTCTCACCTCTGTCAGGCACTCCTCGAAGCCGGAGTCTGCGTTTTGAAGCCCCGCAAGCCAGACATCCTGTTTTTGCGCCGCGTCCGCGGTCTGAATGGCGGCGTCCTGAAGACCCTCGACTATTTCAATCACGCCAAGTCAGTGCCGGGCCTATCCGCGCGCTTGATGATCCTACCATTAGGCACCTGGAACGCCGCATTGGATGACTATTTGGATAGTCGCGACGTTTCCAATGACGTCGGCGATCCTGATATCGTTCTGCTGAGCAGAGAGTGGGATGAGTTCGATGCGTTGGGATTATGTCGCCAGGACTGCTGTGTCATAAACCTCATCCAACACACCAACTACGGCATTCCCGGATCGCCGGAATACGAGTCCCTCGCCCGCCCCGCTCTTCGCATCTCCCTATCGTCGGAATTCACTCAGCTCCTGAAAACATTTCCTCATCTGTCGGGGCCACTGGTCACAAGCCCAGCCGCAGTCGACATTCGAGTTCCGGAACGGCCATATCAAGATCGCAACTGGGACGTCGTGGTAGCCGGCGCGAAGAACCCTGATGTCGCTCGCAGCGTTGCGGACCGCATTTCCAAGACTGTAGCATCGGTCAAATGCCTGACTGAGCGAATGCCCCGTAGCGACTATCTCAGCCAGGTCTCCTCAGCAAAGGTGCTCGTCGCGTTGCCTTATCCGAGCGGAGAGTTTGCCTTTCTCACCGCGTTGGAAGGGATGCATCTCGGAGCAGCGGTCGTCATGCCAAGAACGTTTGGCACGAGCGGCTATTGCATCGATCAGACGTCCTGCGTTCTTACGTCATACGATCCAACGTCACTCTCTGACGCCTGCATCGACCTGCTGGCACGTCCCCAGTACCTCGACCAGCTAAGGCTCGAAGGAAGACGCATTGCGCGACTTCTGTCGCTTCAAGCAGAGCGACACCGATTCCACGACATCATTGCCCACGCCATCAAGACGCGCCTCGACCTGAACGAGATGGCAAATGGCGTCGGCTAAGCCTCGCGCCTTCGTCGTCGGTGCCTTTGGTGCCGCTGGCGGTGCCTACATGAACTATCGCGTAGCGAAAATCCTCTCGCAGCAGTTCGGTCTGGCCGTTTTCATAGTCCAACTGCACGGCGAGACGCCTCTCACATCCTATTTCGAATACGACCAGGATTTCCCGGCCATTGCCCTGGATGACCTCTTCGCCGTCATTGAGCGGGACGACGTTCTCCTCATGTCGCCCTCGAACTCCCATTTGTGGCTAGGCTCGCGCCTCCCGTGCCGTAAACTGATGTACGTGCAGGGCTTCAACACCTTCAGCACGCTCGATGTCGGGTTCGATGCCTACATCACAGTCAGCTCCTTCTGTCAGAAGTTCGTCGAGCTCGTCTATGGCATCGCAGCTCCGATAATTCCTGCGTACCTGCCGTCTTCCATCGTTCCTTCGAAATGCTGGAGCGAGCGCGATCCGGTACGCGTACTTGTGAACATGAAGGGCGACCCCGCGCTTTCACAGCTGACGCTGGAGGCCATCTCGCAGAAGGTCTACGATCGCGTTTGGCCGGTCACTTTTGAGGATTTGCGGTTGGAGGGTCCGCTCCAGCGCGAAAGACTACAGGAGCGGCTCGCCGATGCACGCTATCTCCTGACGCTGAGCCCCGCCGAAGGATTCGGACTGATTCCGCTCGAGGCCATGCGACATGGCGTTGCCGTCACGGGCTATCACGCCATGGGTGGGACCGAGTACATGTTGCCCAATAAGAACTCGGCTTGCGTCCAGTACGGCAAAATAGATGCCGTCGCCGACACCCTTGTGCGCTTCATGCGGGAACCTGATTGGGCGCACGCCCTCGGGAAAGCAGGTGTCGAGACCGCAAAACGCTACAGCGAAGATGCCTTCGTCGAGAATTGGACGCGCTATCTCCATGGCTTCCTTCGGACCTGAAGTCTCTCCCTAACCCCTGAGCTTCCGCGCCTGCAGGCGATCGTAAAGCTCGAGCGCGAATGGCGGGGCCAGATGACTGCACTGGTCGCCGGTCGCGGAAGCGAGCAGCGCCTCCGCAGCCTCAGCTTCCCTTTGCAGTGTTGTATCTGTCTCGTAGCCCCAGGCTTCCGAGATCGGCGCGTCGCCGTTGCGCCCCAGGTATTGCTCCGGCAGGCTCGCCATTGAAGCGAAGCTCCGATCCGGAAAGATTTCTCGCATCGCAGCCAACGTTAGGTCAGGTTCTGCTTGCAGATCAGAAAGCTCGATGAAGATCTTGTTCGGATGACGCCATTCCAGGGCCGCATAATAGAACTGGCTCCAATAATCGATGGGCGTTCTGAAGGTGTAGCGGTTCGCCTCGCCCGGCGTAGTCATGACTATCGGCGATGCTATGAACGTCTCGAATGAGCTAGCGCCTGAAATTGCTGTCCTGCCCTTGGCTGCAAAGTTGTAGAACGACACGACCTGTCGCGAAGGCTCTCGGAACATGATAACGGTCGGGAGATCATCCGGCACCGTTGTGCCTCCCAGCGTCATGAGCGGGGGAATGATTGAGTGCTTCCACCATCCGACATTGAACCTGCACACGCAGTCGGTCGAAGACTCCACGAGATACTTGATCAGATTGGTTCCCGACCGCGGCGTGCCGATCACGCGTATCTCAGACATTCACAGCCGCCCCGTAATCCGCAAACTTGGATAGAGCTCCTCGCAGCATCCGCTAAGACGCCTACAGATTAGTTCTAAGAATACCCACGTTAGACAGCATCACAAGCGCCGCGTGGTGCTGACATGCTCTCATTCGGCCTCGAGCCGCCCCTGCAGAGCCGCCACGTCCGCCCGGGTCTCCTTGAGTGCAGCCCAAAGCACCGCGACGAGCTGATCTGGCCTTACCCACTGACGGCTCGAGGGATCGTCCGTGTCCTCGAGACCCCATGCTCCGAAGTCCACACCGGCCGCATCCATGGCCGACTTGATATCTTGCGCCAGCCAGCCCGCATGCATACGCACGCCCGGTTTCTCGCGTTCGACGAGCCTTGGACGCATCTTGCCGGGCTCCTCTGGATCCAGTTCATCCCCGTCGCGTTCGAGAAACTTGCCACCGACATGCCAGCGAAACAGCAACGGATCCACTGCGTCCACCAGTGCGCAGGCGAAGGCGAGCGGACCGACGACGTCCTTCTCTCGCGCGTCCGAAGTCTGAATGGTCCCATTCGCGGCATAGATCGCCGTCCAGCGGTGCGTGCCATCCCCAAACGAGTAGGCATTGTCGGTTGTCGGACGCGCCGTGCCGTCAGCCTTGATCTCGAACTTCGAGGCGTGCGAGCCGGACGCGCTCATCGTCCAGAACTCGACCCGAGTTGGCGTGACGCCCGTGCTCACGGCATCGTCGATTACCCAACGTAGATTGCTGCAGCCGATGTAGGCAGATCCATCGTAGGCGGCGCCGAATGCGCCTTGAATGACATCGCCCGCAGCGACCGACGTTCTTGCCGATATGCTCCCCCTCGCCTTCCGGCTTTCGAAGACGGCGCCGGGAATTGCGTTGTCGACGCGCTCGTGAATCGGCGCAGCGTTGGTGCGAAGGAGATGGAATGGAGCCTGCGGCGCGACATTCCCAATTCCAACCCAGCCGTTCGACTGGTCGACGACGATCGCCTCTGTCCAGGCGACGCCATCGGCAGATACCTTCACATGCAGCTTGTCGTCACCGGTCGTCCCGATCTCGGCTCGTCCGGAATATCCGGTCTGGAATAGAAGGCTCGCCGTATCGCCGGAAGCCGCCTTGTTGATCTTATGTTGATGGCCGTGACCATCGTTGTCGAACAGCGACGCCGCGCTCTTGAGAGAGAGGCGATTGGTGCTGTCCGCGGTGGCGTTGATGCCGATCATTGGCGTCGGGTTGACGCCACCGCCGGCTATTATCCATGATGCGCCATCCCACGCGAGCAAGCTGTCTTCGTCCGCGACCCAGGCGATCCATCCTTGTCGCGGCGCATAGAAAACCCACGCTCCACCCTGCCACGCGGCGACTTCACCATCCCGACCCGACCAGGCGCCGCTGCTGCCCGTAGCGACGATATACCTGTCGCCATCGAGGGGCGAAGATGGCGGCGCGGCAAGATCCCGATCGATGACGGAGAGCTGAACGATGCAATCAAGCATGCGCAGAGCTTCGTTATGAGTCACATGCTTCTGTGCCTGAGCCGGCACTATGAGCGGAAGTCCGAGGCTCGTGGTTTGGTCCATGCGCAAGCATCCGGGTGGCGGGTACTGGTGCGAGAATGCCAGTATGCTCCGTCGAGGGGATAACTTGCGGCTCGGGTGCTAGGCCATGCTGCGGAGGACCAGATCGACAAGCTCATCCGGAGAGGCAGATGTCGTCGCTAAGCGCAAGTCCGCGTGCTCGGGCGCCTCATAGGCGGAATCGATCCCGGTGAAGTTTTTCAGCAAGCCGGCCCGCGCCTTGCGATAGAGGCCTTTCGGGTCGCGCTGTTCACACACCTCGAGCGGAGTATCGACGAAGATCTCGAGGAACTCGCCCGGCGCAAACAGATCACGCGCCATCTGCCTCTCGTCCCGGAAGGGAGAAATGAAGGCCACGATAGTGATGAGACCGGCGTCCACCATGAGTTTGGCGACTTCGGCGACGCGGCGGATATTCTCGGTGCGGTGGCTATCCGAGAATCCAAGGTCGCGATTGAGACCCTGACGGACATTGTCGCCATCGAGCAGGTAAGTGTGCCGGCCGAGGCCGTGCAGCCGCACTTCGAGAAGGTTCGCCAGCGTGGATTTGCCCGAGCCGGAAAGACCGGTGAGCCAAAGACAGATCGGCTTCTGCTTCAGAGCCATACCGCGAGCAAGCCGGTCGACCGTCACGGCCTGGTTGAACACGTTCTCACCGGCGCGCAATGGCACACGGCGTAGAGCCGCGTCCGCACCGCGGTCAGCATCTGGCTGCTCGCCGTCTGAAGCGTCCCCCGCGTCGCGCGGCATGCAACGACCCCCGTCTCCCACCGGCCTGACGAGCGCCTAGTAGCAGCTCATCCCCCCAACTCATCATAACCATATAATGACGAGAGTGAAATGCCGTCGAGAGGTTACCTAGGCGGCGGGCTTGGTTGCAGCCAGCATGCGGCCCAGCGCATCAAATGCGCCGTCGAGATCCGCCAGCGACACCACAATGGATCGCGCCCGCTTGTAGTCAGCGACAAGCCCAGGATCGGTGTAGGTCGAAACACCGGATTGCATGCGCAGAAGCGCGGTCAAATCCGCGATGAGCATCTTGATCATTCGTTGCGCAGCCGGCGTTTGCGACGGCCACTTCAGTGGCGAGGTCAAGGCACGTGAGGTCGGCCCGACCCCGTTGACGCCTGTTATCCCGCCCGGCTTCAACCTCTCGGCGAACTCGGCGTAGCACTGAAGCAGATCCTCGATCACGGTCGGAACGCTCCTTGCGCCGCGAGCCAGGTCATCGAGCAGATGCGAAGAGCGCCTGTCCCATTCCGCCAGAAGCGCCGCCGTATCCGGTGGCAGCTGATTGCTGGCCAGATGATGAAAGGTCAAACGGGCGAGACGACGAATGATCTTGGTCGCCTTTTGCGCCCTGCGGTCGGTGATCTCCGCGACGATGCTCGCCACCGTTTCGCGCAGCGTCTCGGCGCCGCTGCGAACCGGATCCTCTGGCACACCGTGCCCGTCCTCACGCGCAGTCTCCGCCGCCACGAGCACGACATTCCTGAACATGTCGCCGGCAAGGCTCTTGATACGCTCTCTGACGAGCGCCACTTCGTCTTCGTTTTGCAGCGCGTCCTTGTGTGTCGCAACCAGAATGGCATTGCGCCAGGAACGTTGCGGAAGCCCCGACCAAACGGCGCGCTCGGTTTCCGTCCAGGCACGCGTCGCAACGGTGCACCAAATGACGATGTCAGCTTCGGCTACGAAAGCCGAAGCGACGGCCGTCGGCGGCGTATCGAGGATCTGATAGGTCTTGAGCCTTTCGATCGGCAGCGCGACCTGAAGCGCCCTCAATGGAAGATCGGTCGGAACGTCGTCGTCGCCGCCGTCGATCCTGATGCGCGTGTCGGTGTCCGTCACGCCATAGATTGCAGGCGCTTCGGCATAGGTTATGAGCACCGGTACGTGCGTATTGGAAACGACGCTCGTCGGCAGCAATCCGTCACCGATGAGAAGATCGGCGACCGAGGTCTTTCCGGAGTTGTATTCGCCGAGAATGGTGACACGCAGAGGCCGGTCGAGAACCTCCTCCATGCGCGCCAGGCCCGCGACGCAATACGCCAGCGCCTTATCGCTGAGCCGAGTCGCACTCAGCCGCTCGCGCGCGGTGCGCAATTGTTGAACCAGCTGCTGTGATGCTCGACTCATGCCCGCGGGGCCTCGAATTGCAAGACGGTGTCGACATAACGGCTGAGGTGCTCGAGGTTCTGCGTAAGTGCCTCGTTATATTGCAGCCGCTGCCTCTGATAATCGAGAGAGGATGCGTGCTGCTGTGCCGCCTGAGCGCTGTCTCCGCGCCTCCCATCGGCGTATTCGGCCTGGAGCTGTCGCGGGCGGCGCTCGAGTGCGTGCAGAAGGTTCCTGCACGCACCAAATGACCATTTTATGGTCCTGGTGCTGAAGTCCTGGAACGCTGCTTCCGTGACATACACAAGTTCATCCGTGATGGGCGTAAACTCAGCCCTGATAAGAGCTTCGATCTTTGCCCCCGAGGCTTCCGCCGAGGGCTGCCGGCTCCAGAACGCACTCCACCACGACCTGTCTAGATCAAGTGAGATGAGACGGCTAAGTGGCGCGATGGAAGGCACCGGAATAGAGAGCGTTTCGCCATGCGGATCAGCGATGCGTGCGTCCGGCGACAACATATCCATCAGACGCCGCAATTCAGGCGCGACGCGGGCATGGAAGCTCATGAGGCGCGATGCCGCAAGCTGGAAGCCCTGATTGAAGACGTGCGCGAGAGCACGTCTGAGCTCGACTCCTTCGTGAGTCCAAACCCGTGGAGCCCGTCCGCGCGAGAGCGTGTCGATCAAAACGTCGCGCTCGCTCGTCGCGTGCTTGTCGACAGTAGCCCGCAGCATGATGCGAAGCCGCTCGACTTCCTCGTGGATGATCTGATTGAGCTGCGATTCAATCGCGACAGCTGAAGCCTCGATGTCGGCCGCGATACCCGCAAGCTGGTTCGCGTCAGGCGAGTGCGGCCCTCGGCCGTTCATCTGCCTCGCGCCATTCACCCCCTCCGACGAAAGAACTTGCAGGTCACGCCGCGTGACCGTGGCACACATCCTCGCCATCTCGGCGAACCTGTAGGTAATGTGGCGCATCATGTGTGCCGGCTGGGCGGCGCGCATCAGCGCATCGATCGCCTGGTAGACGGCGGGCAGACCGGACATCGCGAACAATGCACGGCGTAAGCGCTCGCGGCGCTCCGGGTCTCCGGCCTGCGCCGGATCGAGATCTTGCGGTCGCAGCAGCCCAGACTTCATCAGATACGAGGCCGAGCGGCGGCTCAGGATTCTCGAAACCGATTCCGGATTGAACACCATCGCCTGGCTCGCCCACCACGCGCTACCAAACAGGAGCGGGATGGCGGCGCCAGGAAATTCCTCTTCCAGCCGCTGGCGCACGAACGAAACAACCCGCGGAAGCTCGCTTTCGACATCCGATAGATCGTCGATCCGGTTGATCAGGACGACGATCCGATCCTTGTTGAGCCCGCGCATGATCCGCAGCAGAGCAACGTCGGTATCCGACAACGGCTGGCGGGCCGTCAGCACCACGATGTAGATGTCGGCCGATCCCAGGCTACGCCGCGTGATCTCGTCGCGAATGACGAAGGGGTCGTTGGTTCCAGGCGTGTCGGTGACGGTGCTCGGAAATGCGAACGGACCGCGCCCGCAGTAGATGTCCGCGCTGCGCGTGATGTCGGAATATTTGCCGATCGGAACCGGACCAGATTGCCCGGCGTAGTCGCCGGAGCAGAGGTAGGTCTGCAGCGTGTCCGGCCCGAGATGCGTGTAGAAGTGCGCTTGCCCGAGCAGGGTCTCGAACTCCGAGCCGAGCCTCTGCTGCGCGCGCGAGCGCAAGATGTCCGCCTGCCGATGCAGGAGCTCGGGCTCGAAGCCCGGAACGAGCTGCTTGGTGAGCTCTCGAATCGGGCCTGTCGCGTCCGCAAGCTCGCGCCACTCGTTCCCGTGCAGGAATGTGAAGATGGCGGCGTGGTCTCCCGGCGCCCTTTGGCTGAAATGCAGGTTCGTCACCGCGGTCGTCCACGGCGTCACGTTGGTCGGCAAGAAGTCCGGCTGCTGCACGAAAGCGTTGATGAAGGAGCTCTTGCCGGACTTGATCTGTCCGACGACGGCGATGCGGCAGGTCAGCTGCTTGAGGTGAAGCGACGCGTTGTCCACGAGGGATCGCACCGACGGTTCGACGAGCTCCGCGAGCACGTCGCCGTAGCGGATGAGATGCTGTCGCAGCTCTTCGAGAGGTGCACCGATACGCCCCGGTTCGGGCCCCCTCGCCCCCGATGTATTCGCCTGCAAGGCTTTGTCGCCTCCTGAAACTCTGGCGATCAAGCAGTCACGGTCTCGACGGGAGCAGAAGGACACGCCCGAAAGATGACCAAGAATGCAAATCTAGGGGTGGCGCGACGGCTAGTCGCGCGAAGAAACACAGTAAATTACGATTACTTACCCTGCCCCGGCCCTAGGTATCCGGCCGCCTCCTGCGTGCCCAGAGCGAGCGCCCGCTCGTACCAGGCCTTGGCAAGCGCCGGATTCGACTGGCTATCGGCATAATTGAGGGGCTTTGCTTGCCCGGGATCGTAGGTTCGGCCGAGCTTGAGAGCCGCACCTCCGGAGCCGAGCTGAGCGGCTTGCTCGAGCAGGGTTCGGCCCGCCTCAATTTCGCCGCTGGCAATCAGGGCATCCGCGCGCCGCACGAGGCCTTCGGCGGTCTCCGACAGGGGCCTCCGCTCGCCTCCCGATGCCGGCTGCTGCAGGTTGAGCCTGCCCGGGTTGCCCGACGCCGGCTCTGGCAGAACCCTGCGGCCGCCGTCATCGCCGCGCTGCCAGGACAGGAGCAGGAACACCAGGATCGTCGAGACCGCTGCCGCCGTTGCAGCAGCGACGTAGACCGCCGCATTCGAGGTTCGGTACCCGGGAGGCGGATATTGAGCTTGCGTCGGCGGCCCCAAGTCGACCGGGTTGGTACCCTTGCGAGCTTCCTCGTCGCCAGGCACAGGCGCGCCGCGGAGCGCACCCACGTAGCCGCGCTGATCCTCGCCCCCTCCATGGCCTCCCTTCGGGCTCTTATCGGTTTCGAGCCCGTCTAGACGCCTGAGGAGCTTCTTGAGCTCATCCATTTTTGCTTCATCACGGTGTCCCATCTGAGACCGTCCCACCCGTGTGTTGCCGGAACTGAATCGACAGACCCCTTGCCTACCTATGCAATGAGCCTGCCAGGGCCATAGTTTCAGCCGCCGTACCCGTATTCGGGCACATCATTGTGTCGTAGTTCAGCACCACGATGTCCACAAGCATATCGGATTGGCCGTCGTTTGAGCACTTCGCTTAATTCGACATCGTAAACGGACGCGGTTCCCTCACGGCCACCTTGAAAACTCCCGCCAGAAGGGATTGAAGTCCACTAGGCACGTGGATTGCTGCGTGGCCATTCTGAATGGGTTGAGGCGCGGCCTCGTCGGCATGGCGAGGCACTCCTTGGGGGAGGCAGACATGAAGGATCGAGGGCTCCGGCTGCGGGCTGCCATACTTGGCGGACTTTGCGCCTTAACCATGAGCACTCCGGCCTTGGCGGCGCCGGATAAAGGCGACACGGCCTTTCTCATGATCTCGACGGTACTCGTTCTCCTCATGACCATACCGGGGCTGGCGCTGTTCTATTGCGGCCTCGTGCGCACCAAGAACACGCTTTCGACCCTGATGCAGGTCTACGCCACTGTCTGCCTCGTGTGCCTGCTTTGGATGCTCTACGGCTATAGCCTCGCCTTCACCTCTGACCCTCGGCTGACACCCTTCGTCGGCGGCCTCTCCAAGGCCTTTCTATCTGGCGTGACGGCCGACTCTCTCGCCGCAACGTTTTCCCACGGCGTCTACGTCCCCGAGTACGCCTACATCTGGTTCCAGATGACGTTCGCCGCCATCACTCCGGCCTTGATCATCGGCGCATTTGCCGAGCGCATGCGCTTCCCCGCCCTTCTTGTCTTCATGACCCTGTGGCTCACCTTCATCTATTGCCCGATCGCGCACATGGTTTGGTATTGGCCCGGTCCCGATGCGCTGACCGAAGCCGCGCGCGCAGTTGCCTCGACCACGGGACAACAGCAGATCGCGGCAGAGGAGAGCTTGCGTAGCCTTCTCGCGAGCTCGGGCCTACTGGCGCAATGGGGCGCAATCGACTTCGCCGGCGGAACTGTCGTCCATACCAACGCAGGCGTCGCGGGTCTCGTCGGCGCATTGATGCTCGGACCCCGCACGGGTTACGGCCGCGAGCCCATGCCCCCGCACTCGCTGACCCTCAGCATGGTCGGCGCAGCACTTCTCTGGGTCGGCTGGTTCGGCTTCAACTGCGGCTCAAATCTTGAGGCGAACGGCATCGCCGCGCTCGCCATGGGTAATACCTTTGCCGCCACCGCCGCTTCGGCGCTGGCGTGGACGTTCGCCGAATGGGTGTTGAAAGGCAAGCCGACCACGCTTGGGCTCATCACCGGCATGGTCGCGGGCCTGGTTGCCGTGACGCCGGCGTCTGGCTTTGCCGGACCCATGGGCAGCATCGCCTTGGGTCTCATCACCGGCGTGCTCTGCTTTGTGGCGTGCACCTCGATGAAGAGCGCGTTCGGCTACGACGATAGCCTCGATGTGTTCGGCGTCCATTGCATCGGCGGCATCATCGGCGCGATAGCAACGGGCTTCCTGGTCAACCCGGCGCTCGGCGGAACCGGCGTCGCCGACTACATCTCAAAGCCCGGACAGATCAGCGTCGGCTACGACATGGCGTTCCAGGTCGCGGCCCAGTTCAAGGCCGTAGCCGTGACACTCGTCTGGTCCGGCGTCGGATCAGCCATCCTGTTCAAGCTCGTGGATCTCACCATTGGCTTGCGCCCCCCGAAGGAAAAGGAGCGTGCAGGCCTCGACCTGACGGAACACGGCGAGCGCGCCTACTACTACTGACGCTCACCGACGGACGCTCAGAAGCCGTAGATGCTGACACCGATCGCGAACGCGACGACGCCGGCCACGCTTACGACCGTCGGCAGCGCGGCCAGAATTGTCGCGAGACCCAGCCGTGCCTTGCGCAGCGTAAGCACGCCGATCACACCTACCAGCAGCGGCACAAGGATGATCTGGAAAACGCCCTGCAGCACGACGGGCGGCGAGCCTCGGAAATCGAGACCGTGCAGAAGCACTGAGGGCATGTAGCTGAGCCACGCGAGAAAGATCACGCCCGCCATGGCAAGGATCGCTGCCCAAACGCGGCCCGATGCCGCGAATGCCAGCGCCGCCAACGCAACCAAAGGCGTGAGCAAGAGCTTGCTCGCGATGATCCACCCACCAGCGCCCTGACCGAAGAACTGGTCCGGCGCTTCAAAGAGAACGGGGAGATCCCTCAGCGCGCTCAGGCTCTCGAGCGCGGCGACCACGATAAGGATCCCACGCACCCAGCCGGGCGCGATCCGGTCGTGAATCCTGGTGCCGAAGCCAGCCTCTGTCATGCATATCCCCGTGATCGGAAAAGCGAATTGGCGCTACTAAAGCCGTGGCGCCAAGCCTCGCTGTTCCGTCGGGGACACCTAATCGATCAGATGATGCTTTTCTCGTAGAGGTCCGTGCGCCGGTCGCGGAAGAAGCCCCAGTCGGCCCGGTAGCTGTCGATTTCCGTCAGGTCGAACGTGTGCGCGAGCACGCCCTCGTCCTTCTCGCCGAAGCTCTCGACCAGCTCTCCGCGATGGTCGGAGATGAACGAATGGCCGTAGAATTTCTGCTGCACGTTGTCGTTGGTCTCGAGCCCAATGCGGTTCGCCGCTACGATCGGCACCGAGTTGGATACCGCATGGCCCTGCATCGCCCGCTGCCACTGCTTGTGCGTATCGAGCGCTGAATCATAGGGCTCCGAGCCAATTGCGGTCGGATAGAACAGAACGTCGGCGCCTTTGAGCACCATCGCGCGAGCAGTCTCGGGATACCACTGGTCCCAGCAGATCCCGACGCCGATGGTGCCATACTTCGTCTTCCACGCTTTGAAGCCTGTATCGCCCGGCCGGAAGTAATACTTCTCCTGGTAGCCGGGGCCATCCGGGATATGGCTCTTGCGATAGACACCCAGGATTTCGCCGTCGGCATCCGCGATGGCGACGCTGTTGTAGTAGCGCGGCCCGTCCTTCTCGAAGAACGAGATCGGAATGACGACCTTGAGTTCCTTCGCGACGTCCTTCAGCGCCTTGACGCACGGATGCGTGTCGACAGGATACGCCGTCTCGAACCACTTCGGGTCCTGACGCGTGCAGAAGTAGATGCCCTGAAACAGCTCCGACGGCAGCACGACCTGCGCGCCACCTTTCGCCGCCTCGCGAACGAACGCGATCGTCTTGTCGATGTTCGCTTTCATGTCGGGACCGTACGAGGTCTGGATACCCGCCACGGTCAAGGTGCGATTGGCCATCAAAGTGGTTCCTGTTGAGTGATGCAGTGGAACGAGCCGCCGCCGGCCTCTCCCGCGCCGAGCAACCCACGCGACGACACGCCGACGACCTTGCGATCGGGAAACACCTTCTGCAAAGCCGCGAGCGCCGCGTCCTGCGTCGCGGTTCCATAGACCGGCACGACCACGACGCCGTTGCCGATGATGAAATTCATGTGCGAGGCCGGCGAGACGTCGCCGAGCGCATTCCGGTAAATCCCGACACCCGGAATGCGCACGACCTCGAGTTTGCGGCCCTCTGCATCTGTCGATGCTTCGAGCGTGCGCGCAATTGCATCGAGAATCTCTGCGTTGGGGTCATCGGCTCCGCTCGGCGCCTGACACACGACACGGCCCGGCGCCACGAAGCGCGCGATGTTGTCGATATGGCCGTCCGTGTGATCGTTCTTGAGACCCTCGTCGATCCAGATGACCTTTCTCGCACCGAATGCCTCGCCAAGCGCAGCCTCACCGGCTTCCTTGCTCCAGCCGTTACGGTTGGGATTGAGAAGCGTCTGCCGCGTGGTGAGGATCGTGCCCTCGCCGTCGTTGTCGACTGCGCCGCCCTCGAGCACGAACTCGAACCGGCGCACCGGCTTGTCGGCCAGGCGGGCCACGTCGTCGCCGACGGTCTCGTCGTCAGGTAGGTTGTACTTCCCGCCCCAGCTGTTGGTGCGGAAGCGGAGCGCGATCGCACCCTCGGCGCCACGAGCAAAAATTGGTCCCGTGTCGCGCAGCCAGATGTCGCCGTAGGCGGCGGGCACGATCTCGGCCGCGTCACCGACGGCGGCCCGAGCCGAGGCTTCCGCCTCGGCACCGTTGACCAGCAGACGCACGGTATTGCCGGCGTCGCGCAGCGCACGCACCAAAGCCGCCACGTCGCGGCGCGGCGCATCGAGGTCGCCGTTCCACTCGTCTGCGTTGGCCGGCCAAGCTGTCCAGATCGCCTTCTGCGGCGCCCACTCCGGCGGAACGGAAATCCTGGTCTTGATGTCGGAGGTGCTCATTGAACCCTTCGCAATGAATGCCGCGTCTCGGCCGTGGCCGCGCGTAGGTCATGCCCGATCCCGGACCCTAACTCAACATCGTCGGGGGCCGCGAAACATCGCAGCCCCGGCGCGGAGAAGCACATAACTGGGGGATCGCCGCCCCAATGCAAGGGCCGCGGCCGGCCACGGACGAAAATCGAGCTGGGAAGCGCGGTTAACGACTCCGACCGCCGCTCAATAGACTTCCGGAACGTACATGTCGTCCGGCACCGGCTCACGCGCATATTCGGGATTGTGCATGCGCTCGGGCAAGGTCATCTGCGGACGCACGACGTCCTGGTAGGGGATCTGCGTCAGGAAATGATGGATGCAGTTGAGCCGCGCCCGCTTCTTGTCATCGGCCTCCACCACCCACCATGGCGCCTCGGGGATGTGCGTCCGCTCCAGCATATCCTCCTTGGCCTTGGTGTACTTCTCCCAGCGCCGGCGTGATTCGAGATCCATGGGCGACAGTTTCCACTGCTTCAGCGGATCGTGGATACGCATCTGGAAGCGGAACGACTGCTCCTCGTCCGTGATCGAGAACCAGTACTTGATCACCTTGACGCCCGAGCGCACGAGCATCTTCTCGAACTCGGGAACGGAGCGGAAGAACTCCTCCACTTCGTCCTCGGTGCAGAAATTCATCACGCGCTCGACACCGGCGCGGTTGTACCAGCTCCGGTCGAACAGCACGATCTCACCGGCCGCTGGCAGATGCGGCACATAGCGCTGGAAGTACCATTGCGAGCGCTCGCGCTCGGAAGGCGCCGGCAACGCCACGACGCGGCAGACACGAGGATTGAGCCGCTGCGTGATGCGCTTGATCGCGCCACCCTTTCCGGCTGCGTCGCGACCTTCGAAGATCACGACCACCTTGAGCTTCTCTGTTACCACCCAGTCCTGCAGCTTGATGAGCTCGCGCTGCAGCCTGAATAGCTCCTTGAAATAGGTCCTGCGCTGGACGCCCTCGACCTCGGGATGCTCGGAGGCATCGTCGAGGATGCCCGCGCTCGTCTCGTCGTCGAGCTCGAGCTCCAGTTCCTCGTCGAAGCTGTCGAGAACCTCGGCTTTGATCTTGTCGGACAGGGATTGCGAAGTCTTGTGCGCCATGTGCCTCGAAACCTACGCTTGAGCCGCGGCCTGATCGGAAATCAGCAAAAGGAACGGCAGGGGCGGATCATTTTTCTCCGGGATCAGAGAACCGATCGCGGTGACGATCCCTCTTTCCTTGTTCTTGACGACGCCGTTGATCTCCCAATCGGCGTGTCTCTTGAGGAGTTCCTTCTCGACATAGTCGAAGAACGTGCTGACAACCTCATCGGCCGTCTTGCGCATGAGATCCGCAGGGCCCTCGAAGGTATAGGCACCTTCACCGTTCGTCTCCGCGTCGAGCATGCGAGCATAGTAAGTCGCCATTCAAGTCTCCCCCAATTCTGCGAGAGCACGTTGTCGACGTCTTCCATGACGAGCCCATGACAGTTGCTGCCGGCACGCTGCAACCAGCAAATTGGAGCTTCAAGCCAGTACATCGCCCAAGAAGCCCATGGCACAGCGCAAAGTCGCCCAAGACTAAGCGGCGCTGCCGAGTAAAAACGTGACAATTCTGCAAAACTCAGCCGCAGCGTCGACGGTCACGAAAATGTAAACCCGCGGCAAAAAAACTGAAATGAACTCGCACTAGCCTCCCGGCGTATTTCGAGGCAAGCCAGAGGATAATAAACATGTATTCAAACGACTTGGATCTCGAACGCGGCGATTTGATCGAAATCATGTATCGCGTCTGGCGCCGTATGGGCGATAGCGATCAACTCTACGAAAGGTGGCTGAGCGCTGAAATCGTCGACCGTGAGCCCGGCATGCGCCCTATCGCGCGGCTCCAGGACGGCCAGATGACCGAGGTGCGGCGCTTCATGACCTGGCGCCACATCGTGAAGGCAGAGCGCGGAAAGAGCGACAGCCTGGCCGCATAAGGGACCCGATCGTCGCCCTAATCAATTGAAGTTCTGATTGAACTACGGGCTAACCCGCGGCGGCTCGACCTGCCGCTGGCACCGGCTCAGGCTGAATAAGCACAGGCCGCTTCGGCGCCGCTCCGCGGACCGGTGCGGTCTTTGCAGCAGCCTTACCCGCCGGCTTCGACCGCTTCTTCACTTTGCTCACCGCTGCCGGGCGGACGCGCTTCTCGAGCTCGCTCGCGAGGGCCGCATGCTGCTTCGAGAGCTTCTTGAGCTCGACTTTCACTTTCGCGAGCTCAGATACGATGAGATCGAGTTTAGCGCTTTTAGTGAGCTTTTTCGCCATAGAACCGCACTCCCATAGCCAAGACAGCGACACTTAACACGGCCGACCGCACTTTCGCGAGTAAATCAGAGAAGCCGGCGCCGGCGCGGAATGTCGATCGGCAGATATTCGACGCCAGATTGCTGAATGGGCTGCGGATAAAGCTTCATCAATGCGATGACCTCGAGGGGCATGCCGACCTTGACCGGGAGGCCCAATGCAGCGGCCTCGGTCGCCGTCAGCGCATAGTCGTGCGTCCAATGCCCGCCCGCGAGCTTGTCGGCCAGAAGCTCGGCCGCGTGCTGCTCCATCCTGGGAGTGAGAAGCTCCACCGCGCCACGCTTGATCTGAGAGAGCGCCTTGTCGCTGACATCGGCAAGCACGAGCGTGAGATCGAACACCTTGTCGACCGGCTTTGAATCTCGCGCCTTGACGATACTCGCCGCGGGCAAACCTACGATCTGCGGGTCTATGGGTCCAAGCACTGAGAACTCGCCGAGCACGATCTCATCCGCGGCAAGCGCAATGAGCGTGCCTCCCGACATGGCATAGATCGGAACGTAGACTGTAACCTTGGCCGGATGTGCCTCGACAGCGCGCGCAATCTGCATCGCCGCGAGCACGAGCCCGCCCGGCGTATGCAGGATGAGATCGATCGGAATGTCTTCCGGCGTCTCCTTGATCGCAGCAATGATCGTCTGCGCATCCTCGAGGTCGATGTAGCGCGCCTGCGCAAAGCCGAAGAGGCTGCGTTTCTCCTGGCGGTGGATCATCGTGATGACCCGCGTGCCATGGTTCTTCTCGATGGCGCGGATCGCTTGCGCCCTTTGCACCGTGTACCACCGGCCTACGATGAACGGCTGCAATGCCAGGAATAAAAACAGGACCAACAGGATCGAAGAGAAATCTAGGGTCATGTCGAAACGCCCCTGTGTCGCCACACGCCATGCGTCCCCCATATGCGTAAAGAGCCGGCAATGGGATAGCAAGACGAACCAGAGACGTAGGGCCGGATACGGGGCAGCCGGATCAACGAGGCACGCTCCCGTTCCCTAAATTTAGCCGACGGCCATTTCGAGCGAGGAATAATCGCGCCCCAGCGCGCTTTCGCGCCGATCCAGCGTTGCGACACTGAGGCCCGACGCGGATTTCTTCGCAACCGCCTTGAGCCGGGCCAGCTCCTGCGCGACTTCTGCGGCGGCGATGCCGCCATTCCCTGCCGGGAGTTCGAGCAGAGCTAGCGAGCACGTGAGCAACGGAAACCGCGCAACGACTCCGTCTCGGCCCGCGCATTCGAGGTAGCCGTTGAGGCGATGCTCGGCTCCATAGAGGCTCTCGGCATCCGAGGCGAAGCGCTCCCTCACCATGATAAGCCTCTCTTCGAGATCGCCCACATATCCGGAGGCGCCGACGAAGAAGTCGTCCCCGCCGATGTGACCGACGAATGCGTTGTCTCGCCCGAGCTCCGAGCGCAGCAGATCAGCGAACATGATGATCGCGCGATCTCCGACATGAAAACCGTACACGTCGTTGAATGGCTTGAAGTAGTCGAAATCGAGATGACAGAATACGTGATCGACGCTGCGATCGGCACAAGCCCGTCCGATGAAGTCCAGAATGGCGTCGTTCGCTGGCAGATGCGTCAAGGGGTTCTGCCCCTGTGCCTGCCGAAGACGGATCATGCCGGCAAGCCTCAACAACGCATTCGACGACACGAAACCGAAGTAGCGCATGTCCTTGGTGACGATGATCCCTTCATCGATGGAATGTGCGCACTGCTCGATGACGCGTGTCGGACAGATCTTCGACTCCACCACCGGCAGACGAATGATGAAGTCGCGCAGCAGCAAGGGATTGGACTCGTTCTTCAGCAAATCGCGGCCAAACGGCGATTGAATGAGAGAGCGGAGGTCGCGTTCCCGAACGATGCCGATCGGCATCATCCGTGGATCGACCACCGGTATGAAGCTGCATTCGGGGTGACTGAGAAAGAATTCGACGACGGTGGCGAGGCGCGTGCTGTCCCCGATCGGGGCAAGCTCCGTAATGATATCTTCGGCGTCGAGCGTCAGCGCCGTACGCGGCTCGTGCCGGCGGTCCGGATTGTTCGTGACCGAGGGATAGACGCGCTTGACCTCTCCGACGTCGCAGCTCGGCCGCGCCACCAGGAAGCCTTGCACGAGATCACAGCCGGCATCGCGGCAGGCGTGCAGCTCTTCGATGCGCTCCACCCCCTCAGCCACCACCTTGGTGCCGAGGATGTGTGCCAGCTCCACGACGCGGGAGACAAACAGCCGCTTACGCCCGTCGCGCTCGAGGCCACTGATGAAGAAGCGGTCGATCTTCACATAGTCAGGCTGCCATTCATAAAGCGCCTGCAGCCCGGAGAGTCCGGTGCCAAAATCATCGATGGCGAGCCTGAAGCCGCGCCGGCGCAGAATTTCGACCGCGGACGAGATCCCTTCGTTTGGCGAGATATCTCCGCCTTCGGTAATCTCGATGCAGACGTCCGAAGGCGCGAGCCCCGCGTTGCCGATACTGTCGAGAATGGCGGGCAGCGTCTCCGCCAGCTCTGCGATGCGCCGCCGGTCGAGGTTGACGAACAACAGGGCGTCCGTGGACGGATCGACGGAGGCAAGCTTGGCTGCGCCCTTGCCGTAGAGGATGCGGTCGACCTCCGCCAAGGCTCCGAGCCGCTCGGCAAAGCCGAAGAACTCGGGGATCGAAGGAAAGCCCAGCGCGTGCGTATTGCGCACGAGCGCCTCGAACCCGTGCGCCGATCCGCTGCGGATATCGGTGATCGGCTGCAAGGCGGTATCGATGGTCGACCGCACGTGAGACAGAAAAATCTCGGGCCCGTTACTCTCGGTGAGCAAGGGGACTGATGAGCCGAACATCTTTTACTCCGCACAATTTCTGGGCGGACCCTACCGAAACGCAGTGAATCGGCGTTTAAGCGACTCGTCATCAGACCGTCACACAACCGCGACGTGTCGGCATAACGATGGTTAAGGGCGACCATCGGTTCTTATTCGGGCAATGTCGGCTTCGGCCACAGTCCCGCGTCCTTGCTGTGCGTCCCTCGAAGCCGCCGCTTTTCGAGCTCACGCGAACGGAGATCGCCATGCTCAAAACTATCCTCGCCATTCTGCTTGTTCTCGCCGTCGCGGTCATTGGAGTCGTTGCCTACGCCGCGACCAAGCCGGACACCTTCCAGGTCAAACGGTCGAAGGTCATCAATGCCCCGCCCGACAAGATCTACCCCCTCATCAGCAATCTGCGGCAGATGAATACCTGGAACCCCTTCTCCAAGGGCGACCCGAAATTGAAAGTGGCATACAGCGGACCAGAGAGCGGTAAGGGCGCCGCTTACGATTGGGATAGCGAGGGACATAGCGGCAAGGGTCGCATCGAAATCACAGATGCCGAGCCGCCCAAAAAGGTGAACATGGACCTAACCATGTTGACTCCCATCGAGGCGCACAACCTCGTCGAGTTCACGCTTCGCGCTGACAACAACGCCACCGAGGTGACCTGGGCCATGACCGGACATCACAGGCCCCTCATCGCCAAGATTATGGACGTTCTCTTCAATATGGATCGCATGGTCGGCGGCCAGTTCGAGAAGGGCCTCGACGACCTCAAGGTCGCCGCGGAGGGTTAACGGCACCAACTCATCGACATGGAAGGAGAGGTCGAAATGAAGATCCAAAATCCTCAAAAGGAGCATGAGTGGCTGCAGCAGCTCGTCGGCGAATGGACCTACACGTCTGGAGAGGGCGAGAGCAAATTCGAGGGATCCGAAACCATCCGTTCGCTGGGCGGACGCTGGATCGTGGCCGAAGGAAAAGGCGTCATGCCCGACGGCGCGCCGGCCGAAACCATCATGTCGCTCGGATTTGACCCAGCAACCAACCGCTACACCGGCACCTGGATTGGCTCGATGCTGTCCTATTTGTGGGTCTACGATGGCGAGCTGGACGAGGCCAAGCGCCGTCTCACGCTGAAATGTGACGGGCCGAGCATGTCCGACGATGGCTCCATGGCCAAATACGAGGACGTCGTGGAGATCATCTCCCCGAACGAGCGCCTACTGCGAGCCCGGACCCAGGGCGAAGACGGCGTCTGGAAGGAATTCATGACGATGCGCTACCTCAGGAAATCTTTACCCTAGCTCCCTGCCTGCCCGGCAGATGGCGGAAACGATAGGTCCTTCCCCTCCTCATTCCTTCCGAAAAATTCCCGGTTCGAACGCTGGAACTCAACCGCTCTAAGCGCGTTGGGCTAGGGCGGAGGTCTACCGAGGTGCGAGGGGATGAGGCTTGATATGACATAGCAATGGCCATTCGCTTTCTCATGGGGCCCCATGAGAAGTCGTGTTTTGCCTCGCCTTCAACACCTTGCGCACTCAGCGCGAACGCCCGTCTAAAGGTACTCCCGTCGACAGACAGGGAAGTGCGGAGGGAGCGTTCCAGCCAGCCAGACCTTCGTGGGGCAGGTCCGGTCACGGCTGAAGTAGCGACCATCAAATAACGCCGGGGAATTAAGTATGCAGCAAGAGCAGGAAACGCGTGGTTCTGCGGACGTCCACGCGCAGCAGCCGAATGATCAAACCCCTGCTCAAATTGCCAAAGACGGACTTGACCGAGACGACTTGGTGGGCCTGCTGCAGGCGCTGGTCTCCGTGCGCGATGGCGATTTCACCGTGCGCATGCCCCGTGACAAGGAGGGGCTCGCCGCACGTATCGCCGAGACATTCAACGACATCGTCGCCGCCAACCAACAGATGGCCACGCAGCTTGAGCGCGTCGGCCAGGTCGTGGGCAAGGAGGGCAAGACTCGCCAGCGCGTCCGCTTCGGCCTCCACAGCGGCGCCTGGCTCGACATGGAGAATTCGGTCAACTCCCTGATCGACGACCTCCTGTGGCCGACCACGCAGGTTACGCGCACCATCGAAGCCGTCGCCCAGGGCGACCTACTTCAGACCATGCGCCTCGATGTCGACGGCCGCCCCCTTCAGGGCGAGTTCCTCCGCTCGGCCACCATCGTCAACACCATGATCAAGCAGCTGAGCATCTTCACCTCGGAGGTGACGCGCGTCGCCCGCGAAGTCGGCTCGGACGGCAAGCTCGGCGGACAGGCCCAGGTGCGCGAGGTGACCGGCGTCTGGAAGGATTTGACGGAAAGCGTCAACTCCATGGCTTCGAACCTAACGGCACAGGTGCGCAACATCGCCGACGTGACCATCGCCGTGGCCAACGGCGACTTGTCGAAGAAGATCACGGTCGACGTGCGCGGCGAGATCCTTCAGCTCAAGGAAGCCATCAACACGATGGTGGACCAGCTGCGGTCCTTCGCGGCCGAGGTGACGCGCGTCGCGCGCGAGGTCGGAACCGAAGGTCGTCTCGGCGGCCAGGCCGTCGTGCCGGGTGTCGCCGGCACCTGGAAGGACCTGACCGACAACGTCAACCTGCTCGCCGCAAACCTCACGACCCAGGTTCGAAATATCGCCGAGGTCACCACGGCCGTGGCCCGCGGCGACCTTTCACGCAAGATCACCGTCGACGTGCAAGGCGAGGTTCTCGAGCTCAAGAACACCATCAATACGATGGTGGATCAGTTGAACGCCTTTGCCTCGGAGGTGACGCGCGTTGCACGCGAGGTCGGCACGGAGGGTACGCTCGGCGGCCAGGCCCAGGTGCCCGGCGTCGCCGGCACGTGGAAGGATCTGACCGACAACGTCAACTCCATGGCCTCGAACCTCACGGCACAGGTGCGCAACATCGCCGAGGTTTCGACCGCCATCGCCGGCGGCGACTTGTCGAAGAAGATCACCGTCAACGTCTCGGGCGAGATCCTGCAGCTCAAAGAGACCATCAACACGATGGTCGATCAGCTGAACGCTTTCGCCTCGGAAGTGACGCGCGTGGCGCGCGAGGTCGGCACCGACGGCCGCCTCGGCGGACAGGCCAACGTCCGCGGCGTCGCCGGCACGTGGAAAGACTTGACCGACAGCGTCAACTCCATGGCCTCGAATCTTACGACCCAGGTCCGCAACATCGCCGAGGTGTCGACCGCCATCGCGAACGGCGACTTGTCCAAGAAGATCGACGTCAACGCCCAAGGCGAGGTGGCCGAACTCAAGAACACCATCAACACCATGGTGGACCAGCTGAACGGCTTCGCCTCGGAGGTGACGCGCGTTGCGCGCGAGGTCGGCACAGAAGGCAAGCTCGGCGGCCAGGCCGTCGTGCGCGGCGTTGCCGGCACCTGGAAGGACTTGACCGATAGCGTCAACTCCATGGCCTCGAACCTTACCGGCCAGGTGCGCAACATCGCCGAGGTGGCCACGGCCGTGGCCCAGGGCGACCTGTCGAAGAAGATCACCGTCAACGTCTCGGGCGAAATCCTCAAGCTCGCCGAAACCATCAACACGATGGTGGATCAGCTCAACGCCTTCGCCGCCGAGGTGACGCGCGTCGCGCGCGAGGTCGGTACCGACGGCAAGCTCGGCGGACAGGCCCAGGTGCCCGGCGTCGCCGGCACGTGGAAGGACCTGACCGATAGCGTCAACTCGATGGCCGGCAACTTGACGGCCCAGGTACGCAACATCGCCGAGGTCGCGACCGCCATCGCCGGCGGCGACCTGTCGAAGAAGATTACCGTGGACGTGCGCGGCGAGATCCTGCGTCTCAAGGAGACGCTGAACACGATGGTCGATCAGCTGAACCGTTTCGCCGGCGAGGTGACGCGCGTCGCACGCGAGGTCGGCACCGAAGGCAGCCTCGGCGGCCAGGCCCAGGTGCCCGGCGTCGCCGGCACCTGGAAGGATCTGACCGACAGCGTCAACTCGATGGCCGGCAATTTGACGGCCCAGGTGCGCAACATCGCCGAGGTGACCACCGCCGTAGCCCGCGGCGACCTTTCGCGCAAGATTACCGTGGACGTGAAGGGCGAAATCCTCGAGCTCAAGAACACCATCAACACGATGGTGGATCAGTTGAACGCTTTCGCCTCGGAGGTGACGCGCGTCGCCCGCGAAGTCGGCACCGAAGGCAAGCTCGGCGGCCAGGCCCAGGTTTCGGGCGTCGACGGCACCTGGAAGGACCTCACCGACAACGTCAACTTCATGGCCTCGAACCTCACGGCCCAGGTGCGCAACATCGCCGAGGTCGCCACCGCCATCGCCGGCGGCGACCTTTCGAAGAAGATCACCGTCGACGTGCGTGGCGAAATTCTGCAGCTCAAGGAGACGCTGAACACGATGGTCGAGCAGCTGCGCTCGTTCGCAGCCGAGGTGACGCGCGTCGCTCGCGAGGTCGGTACCGAGGGACGCCTCGGCGGCCAGGCCGTCGTTCCGGGTGTCGCCGGCACCTGGAAGGACCTCACCGACAACGTCAACCTGCTCGCGGCCAACCTTACCACCCAGGTCCGCAACATCGCCGAGGTCACCACCGCCGTGGCTCGTGGCGACCTTTCGCGCAAGATCACCGTCGACGTGAAGGGCGAGATCCTTGAGCTCAAGAACACCATCAACACGATGGTGGATCAGCTGAACGGCTTCGCCTCGGAAGTCACACGTGTTGCGCGCGAAGTCGGCACTGAAGGTAAGCTCGGCGGTCAGGCCCAGGTTCCCGGCGTCGCCGGCACGTGGAAGGACTTGACCGATACCGTGAACGTCATGGCCGCAAACCTCACCGAGCAGGTCCGCGGCATCGTCAAGGTCGTGACCGCGGTCGCCACCGGCGACCTGAAGCAGAACCTTACCGTCAAATCGAAGGGCGAAGTCGCCGCGCTCGGCGAGACCATCAACAACATGATCGGCACGCTCGCTCTCTTCGCCGATCAGGTGACGTCGGTTGCGCGCGAAGTGGGCGTCGAAGGCCGACTTGGCGGTCAGGCCAACGTGCCTGGCGCATCGGGCACGTGGAAGGACCTCACGGGCAACGTCAACCTGCTCGCCGAGAACCTGACCAACCAGGTGCGCGCCATCGCCGACGTGGCCACTGCCGTGACCAAGGGCGACCTCACGCGATCCGTCCAGGTGGAAGCCCGCGGCGAGGTGGCCGAGCTCAAAGACTACATCAACACCATGATCGACAACTTGCGCCTCACCACGGAGCGCAACACCGAGCAGGACTGGCTCAAGACCAATCTCGCACGCTTCACCGGCATGCTTCAGGGCCAGCGCGATCTGGCGACAGTCGGCAAGAAGCTCCTCTCCGAGCTCGTGCCCCTGGTCAACGCCCACCAGGGCCTCATCTATCGCATGGACGACGGCGACGTCCCGCATCTGCGTCTGCTCGCAAGCTACGCCGACGACCACGAGCACGGCTACCCGACGCGTCTCCCTCTCGGCTCCGGCCTAATCGGTCAGTGCGCCGTCGACAAGCGCCGCATCCTCATCAACGAGGTCCCGGCGGACTCCGTGCGCATCGGTTCGGCCATCATGGATGCGCTGCCGAAGAGCCTCGTCATCTTCCCGGTCATGTTCGAGACGGAGATCAAGGCCGTCATCGCGCTGGCCTCGCTGCACGAGTTCGAACCCGCGCATCTCATGTTCCTGGAGCAGCTGACTTCGAGCGCCGGCATCGTCTTCAACAGCATCGAGGCCACGATGCAGACGGAAGGCCTCTTGAAGCAGTCGCAGCAGCTCGCGAGCGAATTGCAGACGCAGCAGCGCGAGCTGCAGCAGACCAACGAGCAGCTCGAGCAGAAGGCGCAACAGCTTGCAGAGCGCAACGTCGAGGTGGAGCGCAAGAACCAGGAAATCGAGCAGGCACGTAGAGCCCTCGAAGAAAAGGCCGCCGAGCTGGCGCTGACCTCGCGCTATAAATCGGAATTCTTGGCCAACATGTCTCACGAGCTGAGAACGCCCCTGAACAGCATCCTCATTCTTGGCCAGCAGCTCGGCGAGAACCGTGACGGCAATCTTTCCGACAAGCAGGTGGAATTCGCACGAACCATCCACGGCGCCGGAACCGATCTCCTCAATCTCATCAGCGATATTCTCGACCTCTCCAAGATCGAATCCGGTACCGTTTCGGTCGACGTCGAGGAGATCCCGTTCGCAGCCCTGCTCGAAACCGTCGCACGCCCGTTCCGTCACGAAGCCGAGCGCCGCGACCTCTCCTTCGAGCTCCAGCTCGACCAGCAGCTCGGCCGAAGCATCTTCACGGACTCGAAGCGCCTGCAGCAGGTGTTGAAGAACCTGCTTTCCAACGCCTTCAAGTTCACTGAGGACGGCGGCGTACGTCTCAGGGTCTGGGCCGCGTCCGGCGGCTGGACACAAGACAACAAGTCGCTGACCCAGTCACCGAGTGTCGTCGCGTTCGAGGTTGCGGATACGGGCATCGGCATTCTGCCGGAAAAACAGAAGCTCATTTTCGAGGCCTTCCAGCAGGCCGACGCGGGTACGAGCCGCAAGTATGGCGGCACTGGCCTCGGCCTCGCAATCAGCCGCGAGCTGGCAACGCTTCTCGGCGGCGAGATCCAGCTCAAGAGCACGCCCGGCGTCGGTAGCACCTTCACGCTCTATCTGCCGCTGAAGTTCGCCGAGCTCACGGTCAACGATCCGATCGGCGCCGCCTCCGCGGCCCCCATCCAGCTTCCGGCGGCACGCCGCGCCGAGCTCATCTCCGACGATAGAGACACCATCGGCGCCGGGGACCGCGTGTTGCTCATCGTCGAGGATGACGTGCACTACGCCAAGCTCATCGCCGACGTGGCCCGAGAGCAAGACTTCAAGGTCTTGATCGCAACTCGAGGTCTCGACGCGCTGACGCTCGCCAACGACTACAATCCGACCGCCATCTCCCTCGATGTCTTCCTGCCAGAGATGCTGGGCTGGACCGTGCTCAGCAGCCTGAAGCAGAACACGGCAACCCGTCACATCCCAGTTCAGCTCGTCACCATCGACCACAATCGCCAGCACGGTCTCGCCCGCGGCGCCTTCTCGTTCGTCGCCAAGCCGACGAGCCGGGAAGGTCTCGAAGCGGCCGTCGCGCGCATCAAGCAGTTCGTTGAGCCGCGCCGCCGCTGCCTCCTTATTGTCGAGGACAACCCCGCCGAGCAGAAGGCGATCGAAGAGCTGCTCGGGCACGACGACATCGATATTGTCATCGTGGGCAGCGGCGCTGAGGCCCTGACGACACTCGGGCAACGCGAGTGCGACTGTGTCGTACTCGACCTCAAGCTTCCTGACATGACGGGCTTCGATGTGCTCGATCTCATGCGTGACTCCGAACGTCTGACGGACATCCCTGTCGTCGTCTTTACTGGCCGCGAGCTATCGGCTGAGGAAGAAGCGCGCCTACGCTCTCTCGCCCGCAGCGTGGTGGTCAAGGGCGTGGAATCTCCGGAACGCCTCCTGGATGAAACATCGCTGTTCCTTCACAGGACCATCGCCGATCTTCCGATCGAGAAGCGCGCGCTCCTCGACCGCTTGCACGGCTCCGATGAAGACCTTATCGGCAAGACCGTCCTTCTCGTCGACGACGATGCGCGCAACATCTTCGCATTGAGCAGCGTCCTCGAACGTCGCGGCATGACCGTGCTGACCGCCACCACCGGCAGCGAGGCGATCTCAACGCTGGATACGAGCCCCAACGTTGCCGTCGTGCTCATGGACATCATGATGCCAGGAATGGATGGTTACGAGACCACACGGCAGATTCGCACCAACGTCCATCATCAGCGCCTGCCGATCATCGCCCTTACGGCCAAGGCCATGAAGGGCGACAGAGAAAAGTGTCTCGAGGCCGGCGCATCGGACTATCTGGCCAAGCCCGTCGACACCGATCAGCTTTTCTCAGTCCTGAGAACTTGGGTTCACCGGTAGGTGTAGGTCGGAGATCGTCATGAACCCACACGAGCCGGTCAATATCCTGTTGGTAGACGATACCCCGGGAAAGCTTCTGACTTACGAAGCGATCCTGCAGGATCTTGGCGAAAACCTCATCAAGGTCTCGTCGGCGCGCGACGCGCTCGCGGAGCTGTTGAAAACCGAGGTTGCGGTCATCCTGACCGACGTCTGCATGCCGCATCTCGATGGCTTCGAGTTCGCGGCCATGCTGCGTCAGCATCCGCGCTGCGAGCGGACTGCGGTCATCTTCATTTCCGCCGTGCACCTTGCCGACGTCGACTATGTGCGTGGCTACGACAGTGGAGCAGTCGACTACGTCACCGTTCCCGTCGTGCCGGAAATTCTGCGCGCCAAAGTCAAGATCTTCGCCGAGCTCTACCGCAAGACCAAGCAGCTCGAGAAGCTGAACAACGAGCTCGAGCGTCGCGTCTCCGAGCGTACAGAAGAACTCGAGGCCTCAAGCGCCAAGCTGCGCGAAAGCGAGCAACGTTTGAGACTCGCCAGTCAGGCTGCGGGATTTGGCACCTACGACTACAGCGTCGAAACCAATCAGATCCACTGGTCGTCGCTGTTGGATCCTCTCACCGGAACCGGCGAGGTGTCTTCCTCACTCGAAACCCTGCTTGAGCTGGTGCACCCCGACGATCGCGAAGGCGTTCGCGGCTCCATGCTGGGCCCACCGGAGACACCCGAAGGCCGCCACGAGTTCGAATTCCGCATCGTGACGCAGGACGGCGGGTTGCGCTGGCTGCTCGATCGCGGGCAGCAGTTCAACGATGTCGACCCACACGGAAAGCAGAGCTCGACGCGGGTTCGCGGCACAATGCTCGACATCACCGAGCGCAAGCGGGCGGAAACTCACCAGCACCTGCTGATGGCCGAGCTCGACCACCGCGTGAAGAACATTCTGGCGAATGTCATGGCTATTGCCAGCTTGTCCAGCAAGCAGGCTCCGTCGGTGCCGACCTTCGTCCGCGCTCTCCAGGGCCGCATTCAATCGATGTCAACCGCACACGATCTCTTACGGCGGAATAATTGGGAAGGCGCCGATTTTCACAAGCTCGCCAGTGAAACGCTGCGGCCATTCCAGAACAACGACGGAAACATCCGCGTCAAAGGCACCCCGATGCGCCTCAAGCCGAAAGCGGCGCAATCTATGGCGCTCGTCCTGCATGAACTGGCGACCAACGCTGCAAAGCACGGGGCCTTGTCCATACCGCATGGCATTGTCGACCTTTCGAGCGAGCGCATCGCCGACGGCGAAAGGGACCGTTTGCGGCTGGTTTGGCGCGAAAGCGGCGGGCCGGCGGTCGAAAAGCCTGCCAAGGAAGGCTTCGGCCTGACGGCCCTGCGAGCCGCAGCCTATGAGGCAGATGCAGTGGTCGAGATTCTCTTTGCCGCAGATGGATTGAGCTACACGCTCGAAGGACCGCTTCTGGTGCGTGAGGGAGAGAAGCCGGCTTTGCCTAGAGGGAAGCCGTTTCCATCCACCGCGCCTCGTCCACCTGAGATTTCGACCAAGGTGTGCCGCATCCTGATCGTCGAAGACGAACCTCTCGTCGCTCTGCAGCTCCAGTCCACGCTCGAAGACGAAGGCTACGAGGTCGTCGGGCCGGCGATGACCCTTGCCGAGGGTTTGCGCCTTGCGGAAAACTGCAAATTCGACCTCGCACTCCTCGACATAAATCTCGGCACCGAGAACAGCGGGCCGATCGCCCTGCAGCTTTCAGACCGAAGGATCCCCTTCGTCTTCTCCACCGGCTACACGGACAGCAGCACGCTTCCCGAGCAATTCCGCTCGATCGACAGGTTGCAGAAGCCGTATTCGATCGAAGAGATCCGCCGGATCATCAACAACAGAACGCCGCCACGGTTGGAAGCGGCGGAAAACTAAAATCAGGGGGACCTATGCCGGAGACTTTCCCAGAGGTTGGAAATGGTTGGTGACCCCGTACCCGGGGACCTGCGGGACTTCATTATAAGGTACATAGACTCAGTCGCTCAGCTCGAGGCCTTGCTGCTGTTGCGTGCCAACCCCACCGAGGATTGGAATGCCACCAACGTCGCCTCGCGGCTTTACGCGAGCGAGCAGGATGCTGCCGACGTTCTCGGACGGCTTTGCGATGATGGACTAATCCACTGCAACGAGGGGATTTACCGCTACGCCTCAGACAACCCCGAGATTTCCGAACTCGTCGATCGTCTAGCCGAAACCTATTCCAAGCATCTCATTCCGGTCACCAACATGATCCACGCCAAACCACGCCGTATTCGCGAGTTTGCCGATGCCTTCAAGTTCAGGAAGGACAACTAGAATGGCGGCGGCGATAATTTACAGTCTGTGCGCGGTAGCGGCCGCTATATGCGCCTACCTCCTTCTTCATGCCTATCGGCGCGGAGGCTATCGCCTGCTCCTCTGGAGCGGGCTTTGTTTTGTGGGCCTCACACTGAACAACATCCTGCTGGTGATCGACAAGATCGTACTGCCGACGCAGGTCGATCTATCGATACCGCGCATCATCACGGCCCTGCTCGCAATGCTCATTCTTCTCTATGGTTTGATCTGGGACACCGAATGATCGACACCGTAAATTCCGTGGCAATGGGCGCGGTGGCGATGGCCTCAACCGTTGCGGCACTGTTCTTCCTGCGCTTCTGGCGTCAGACCGGGGACATCTTCTTTCTGCTATTCTCTCTGGCGTTCGCAATCGACGCCTGCTCGAGAGTGGCCCTCGGCCTAAGCCATGTCACAAGCGAGGAGGAGCCGTTCTTCTACCTCGCCCGCCTCGTGACCTATGGTCTGATCATCGCCGCCATCGTGCACAAGAATAGGCCCGCCAAGCGCCGGCGCTGATCAAGTCGCGCACTACTGCGGTGACTCGACCGCAGACACAGACGCGCCCAAAATCTCACACGAGAGCGCCTCGTCGTCCACAAGACGCGCCAGCACGATGGCGCCCACCATCTGCGCCATGGTGGCGAGTGCCGCTTTGCGCTTCTGCGCCTTCGAACGGCCGGGGCTGGCCGCAGCCAGTATCGCGATTAGGGCTTCGAGACCCTCGGTGACCTCGTCCCGCACCTGCGCGCTCTGCCGCGCAGCATCGGAGCCGAGAGCGGCCAGGAGGCAGCCCTTCCCTGGATTGTCGCGATGCAATTCGCTCACATAGTCGCGCGCAATGGCGGCGAGAGGCGCGCCAGGCGCATTCTCCGTGAGTCCCGTCCATCTCTTGGCTCCGCGCGCGAGTGCCTTCTTGCAGGCCTCCGCCACCAGGTCGTCTTTCGAGCTGAAATGCCCATAGAAGCCGCCGTGCGTCAGGCCCGCAGCCTTCATGAGATCGGCAACACCGATGCCGTCGAAGCCGCGCTCGCAGAAAAGCTGGCCAGCGACATCGACGATACGCTCGCGGTTCTTCGCCGCCTGTTCTCGGCTGACTTTCATGAAATGCTCCGTCGGCGATTTCGCCTTGGTGCATTATATTACGTTCGACATTTATCGATCAAGCCAAGCCGCGGACGAACATACCAATTTGATCCGCTTCGCTCGGACCGAGCGCAACGTTCAATATCTGGCAATGCTTCGGCAGTGGCGCCCGAGCCACGCCGGCCCGCGCACACTCGCGCTTCAGCACGGATCGATGCTTGCTTACTAGTGCCGGGCTTCTGAGGGCGAGCCGCTGGCGCGGATCACTGGAGGAAGGGCGCCGGTCTCAAGGCCGCTCGACGGCCCATCACTCACCTGAGCCGGAGAAGCAGAAGCGGTCTGCGGCGCCTCGACGGTCGTATTCAGGAAGCGATCCACAATCGGCCCCCAAAGGTTCCAGCCTGCGCGATCGTCGGCGATCTTGTGACCGTCGTCCCGATAGGGTGGCAGAACCTCGAGATCGACATTTCCGCCGCTCCCGGTCCAGGCGGACGCCATGGCCTGCGCCAGCTGCGGGCCAAAATAGCTGTCGTTCTTGGAATAGAGCCAAAGAGTAGGAATGCGCGCCGTGCTGCCGTAGGCACTCGCGGCTTGAACGAGCCGCGAGGCACCGCACACTTCATTGGCCTGCCCGCCGGCATGACCGCCGCGGCCACCGGCAATGTTGATCACTGCTCGCGCGACCGAAGGCTGTCGCGAGGCGAGCGCTAGCGAAGCCCAGCCGCCTGTCGAGATGCCAACGACGACAACGTCGTTGGGATCGATGAACGGCTGCTTCGCCATGTACTCGACGGAAGCTGCGATGTCCTCGGCCGCGATCAAACCGGAGCGATAATGATCTGGATCGGCGCAGTTGCCGATGGCTTCTGCCAACGGCCCGCCGGTTGCGCCATGGCCGCGGCGCTGCGGAAGCATAACCACATAGCCGCGTTCGACGAACCAGCGCGAAAGCCAGTAATAGACGGGCAGTGATACGGCTTCGCGCGTGAGATCCGACGTGCCGTGGTTGATGACCACGAGGGGACGGCGGACACCCGCGGAATGATTTGAAGACGAGAGGCTTGCCGGCTCGGCCAGCTGATCGTCGGGACGGAACACCGTCGCGCGAAGCGGGAATTTCGGATCGCCCCCCGGAAGCACCCAAAGCTGCTCGCGAAGTCGCGCGCCTTCAGGGCCGAATGCACCATATGAATTTTCGGACGCGAAGCTTGTCGCCGAGCATGCGCTCGAGGCGAGGAGAAGCAATGCTGCCCACATGACCGCAACCGACCCATTGCGGGCCGAGCGTTCCCAGCTCCTAATCAACACGCGTCGAGTTCCCCCGTCTCAAATTCTCCGCCCGAAACCCACTTCCCCGTCCCTGAAATAAATCCCACCCACACGCTGTACGACACACAGGCTCGATTACAAGGGCTTCTTGCACTGCAAAAGGTGTTGAACGTGCGTCACGAACGTGTCCCGGCCCTGTCCGCCGGGAACATCGACCAAGAGCGCACGTTGTCTCCCTCCACCTGAACCCCTCAGGGTTCGTTGAACAAAGCTCAAGGAAGGAGAAGGTGCAATGAGATATTTGCGGCCCGTCATCGCTTCCGCAGCCGTTCTCGTCGGCGTGGGAGCCGCATTCGCCCAGGGAGCGGGCGATCCCAGCAAATCCATGAAAATGTCCAAGGCCGATTGCCAGTCCATCTGGAGCAAAGCTGACAGCGCTCAGAACGACTCGCTGACCAGCGCGCAGGCGGCACCTTTTGTCACCAACTTCAAAGCCATCGATAGCAATGGCGACGGCAAGCTCTCGAGCTCCGAGTTCATGTCTGGATGTCAGAGAGGTCTCGCTCACGATACGGCAAGCTCCGGTGCAGGGGCTGGAACCTCGGGTGAATCTGGCGAAGGCGCTCCGTCGAAGCGCTACTAGGCCGATCTAGCGAACATCAAATGGGCCGCCGCATCAGGCGGCCCATTATTGTTTCGATACGCACACGCCTGTTCGTTAGGCCCTTCATCGCGCATAGCCGCCGGATGAAGGCTTTCCCGAACTCTCTTCTTGGACCGCCCAGCACGCCTTCGCGTGCGAGACCGCATTCGTGCGGCGCATGTGGGAATGGCCTGAGCCATGGAGTAGCGGGTCGCCATTTCGTTTTCGGTCATGGCCCGTAACGCTGCATGACAAGTTTGCCAGCGAAAGCGGGTCGCGAAACAGATGGAAGAAGAGGTCAGCCCCTCGGAAATGTCGGGTAGGTTACGAGAATGTATGCGTTGCTCGTCCCCTTGCTGCCTCTAATGAGATAAATAGAAAGCGCCTGAAGTCAGGAACGAGGTGCCACATGCCCAAAAGTCGCCGGGTATTCTTAGGTCTCGCAGGCCGCGTCTCTTTGATCTCCGCAACGCTCGCCGCTGCCGGCGCTCGCGCCTTCGCGACTGGCCTCGGTGGCGACGAAACTACAAAACCCTCTTCGCTGAGCCCGACCGGCATGCCGATCCCCCACGACGCGGAGCCGAGCTCCACCCACGCACTCTTCAAAAGGATCAAGGCGATCTCGAACGTTTTCGAGGTTGGCCGCGCCGAGCCCGACTATGCCTATGTCGAGAACCTCGGAGACGGGCGCGGTTACACCGTCACGCAATACGGCTTCTGCACCTATAACAATGAAGTCTCCGACGTCATCGCGCGCTACGCCCAGGACGTGCCGGGAACTCCACTGAAGCGCTTCCTGCCTCACCTGCCGCCGCTCACGCATGGCGTGAGCACCAAAGCGCTCGTAGGCTTTCCCGAAATCTGGCACCGCGAGATCAAGGCTTCAGAATTTCTCGCCAATGCCTGCGACGAGGAAGCCGACAAGCTCTACTTCCGCCCCGCGCTTGCTGCGGCGGAGGAGGCCGGCGTCCGCTCGGCCATCGGCAAATCCATCTTTTACGACACCTGGCTGCAGCATGGCGCAAGCAGCGATCCGGACTCGCTCATCACCATTCTTAATCGCGCCACCGCGGAAACTGGAGGAATAGGTAAAAGCTCCGAGGCTGATTTCCTGCGCGCCTTCCTCATCATCCGCAAATCGGTTCTGCACGAGCCGCACAATCGCGCCACGCGCGAGGTTTGGCGTGCATCCTCCCGCCGCGTCGACGCACTACTGCATCTGCTCGACAGCAATCCCGATCTCGATCCGCCGGTCGAGGTCACCAACGCCGATATTCACGTCGTGGTGCTCTGAGACTTCGACAGAACGGCTAAACCATGTCGTCTACTTTCTGCCGCGGACCAGTAGGCGGGGTGCCTACCTCCTGCTTTCCCGCCTTGGACGTCGCGCTCACTGCAACGAGAGCACCCTGGTTGACGGTCGCCTTGCGATCGAGCTTGCCCCATCCGACCAAATGTCCGTGCGCGGCCGTCGTCACCGATTTCGCCAGCACGTAGTAGAGCAGCTGCCGGTAGCCGAAGCGCTGCAGGACGAGCCACCATAGAAGCCGCCAATTCTCTCTCTTCTCGAACGAGAACGCGATGACGGCTGCCGCCAGATCGACGGTCATGAAGAGCGCATAGTAGAACAGCGTCACTTTGAGGTTCGTCGGATCGAACTGCGCTCCATGCTGCATGTAGTCGAAACCGGCGCTGATAACTTGCATGATCAGCATCAGATCGACGAACGGTGACACGAGCCCAAGAAGAATCTGGAACAGCCACGCTTGCGGAAGCGCGATCATACCTAGCGCGCCGTAGCGGGGTCTCAACGTGACGTCGGCATGCTTCCAAAGGCACTGCAGCGTACCGAACGACCACCTGAATCTCTGCTTGGCCAGTCCTGCAATCGTGTCCGGCGCCTCCGTCCAGGCCACGGCATCGACATCGAACACCGCCCGATAACCCGCCTTCTGAAGAGCGATGGTGAGATCCTGATCCTCGGCGAGCGTGTCCGCCGGGAAACCGCCGAGTTCGACGAGTGCCGACTTGCGCCAAGCTCCGACCGCGCCCGGTACGACGGTGATACAGTCGAGCGCCGCGAGCGCCCGCCGCTCGAGATTCTGCGAGGTGATGTATTCGAGGGCCTGCCAGCGCGTCAGCATGTTGATGCGGTTGCCGACCTTGGCATTGCCTGCCACAGCGCCAATTTTCTGATCCCCGAACCAGCGGGTCAGCTTGGCAATTGTGTCGGCCTCGAATTGCGTATCGGCATCGAGTGCAACGATCACCTCGCCGTGCGCGCGTTCGAGCCCGGTGTTGACGGCTCTCGCTTTGCCGCCATTTGGAACGGTGATGAGGATCACGCGCGGATCGGCACCGAAGCGCTCGCGCACGATATCGCTGGTGCCGTCGGTCGATCCGTCATCGATGACGATGACCTCGATCTCGACGCCGCTGCTATCGAGAATGCGCGCCACCGAATCCCCGATAACCTTGGCCTCATTGAAGGCCGGGATCAGCACCGAGACGGCGACGCCTTCGCTGGCCGATATTGGCGGCGCGGGCACAGGCTTGTAGCGGCTCCACAAGGCAAGGCCGCAGAGCACGACGAGCCGCGCTAGTCCGACGCCGATTGCAAGCATGAACAGCCAGTGCATCACCGCCTGCACCCAGCTCGCCGTGATGAAGACATACCAATTGACGATCGCGGAATGATCCTCTGGTGGCAGCTGCGGCATGACCTGATCGAAGGTCCAGCCCGCCAGCTCGGAGACCGGCACGATATCGAGACCCTTCGCCCGGAGCCCGTCGATGATGCGCGGCAGAGCCAGGACCGTCTGCGACCGGTCTCCCCCCGCGTCGTGCAACAGCACGACCTGCCCCCGCGTCTCCGGATTGGTGTCGGCCATCCGGTCCATGATCCGCTGGTAGATCAGATCCGCCGGGGGTCCTTGCCAATCGTCGGGATCAACGCGCAATCCCACCGAAACGTAGCCAAGCGTCTGCGCCAGCTTGACCGGATTGATCTCGCCCGGCGTCGTCGGCTCCGCATCTCCGAAGAAGGGCGCCCTGAACAGCCGCATCGAACGCCCTGTCAGGGCCTCGACCAGCCTCTGCGTCGCGTTGATCTCGATCCGCGCGACCTCTTCGGACGTCTCTCCGAGATTGGGGTGCGTGAACGTATGATTGCCGATCTCGTGGCCCTCGGCGAGGATGCGCTGCACGAGGCTTGGGTTCGTCTCCCCGTTCTGGCCGACGATGAAGAACGTAGCTTTGACGCCCTTCGCCTTCAGAATTTCGAGGATCTTGGGCGTCCAATCGGCGCTAGGCCCATCGTCGAAGGTCAAAGCCACCTTGTGCGGCACAAGTCCAGAGCGGCGGATGACATAGGTCGTCGGAATCTTCGTGAAGGTCTCCGACGTGATGATCCGATGCGTCGTATCGGTCGTGTAGGTTCTGGCGCCGTCTGCGGGCTCGGCCGCGATCTTCAGGATTTCGCCTTCGCCCTCAATGTCGATGTCGCTGCCGGGCACGATCGTATTTAGGGCATTCGGAGTTTCGGCGTCGTAGGTTCGCCCGAGCACCGACCAGATCGAAGGATCCTCCGAACCGAGCCGCCACAGCGCATAGCCGACGGGGCGGAAGACGTCCGCGGCGCGGATCTGGTTATGCGCCGTCACGGCATCCAGGAACCACACTTGGTGCAGGCTGCCGTCGTCCTCCTGGTACGAGAAATGCGGATTGAGCGTCTGCGGGTCGAATACGATCGGCGCTTCGGACTCCTGTGAGGTCAGCACCGTTTCCTGGAATGTCATGTCCAATGCCGGACCTTTGGAAGCCCAATCGTAGCCGTAGTTTCCGATGGCGACGATCGTGCGCTCCGGATTGAGCTCCTTCATCCTGCGGCTGAGCTTGTCGACGAACCATGATTGAGACGCGATGGCTCCGGCGGTGCCTTCTTCGAAATGCTCGTCGTAGGCCATGAGCATCTGATAGTCGGTCGCCGCGGCGTAGGCGCGATAGTTCCAATCCGGGTCATCGAAAGGTGCGCAGATCGCGACCAGCCATCCGCGCGGCGCAAATTCCGCGCGCATTTCCTGCAGGAAGGCGATCAGGTTCTTGTGCGCGTCCTTAGGCACCTCCTCGAAATCGACCACGAGACCCTGGGCCGAGTTAGCTTCAAGGAAGCTGACAAGGCTCTTGATGCGTGCCTGCCGGCGTACCGGATCGGCGAGCAGGCGCGCCAGACCAGGGCCGTCCCAATTTCCGTCAGTCGCGTTCTGCAACATCGGCAGCACGCCTGGCCGCTGCTTCTGCGCCTTGAGAAGCGCGACGGACTTCTGATCGACGCCCGTCTTGAGCTCGAGATCCGGACCCGTCAGCTCGAGCCAGCTCGGCACCACCCAGTCGAGCTTCGGCAGCGCCTTCTCGAGCGAGGCATAGCTGCTGTCGTCCCACGTCACGTAGAAGCCAATCGTGAGAGGTCTGCTTCCTGACCGCGCTCGAATGGCGGAGAGTTGCTTCGGCGACGCCGTCGGCATGATGCGCTGCTTGACGGCCCACTTGGGAAGCCCCGCCTTGTTTGATCGCGCCGCATCGGCAAGCCGGCGTGCGGCTGGCAGCAGCTCCCGACGCTTTGCGATTTCACTTTCGACAGCAAGCGGCGTGCGCTTATGCGGTGGCGTGATCGGCAGCACCGTACCGCTGGGCAGGAACAGCACGCTCGCCACGAACAGCACGATCATGATCGTGCTAACTACGGAGACGACGCGTCCAAGGTGGCCGAGGACGAGCGAGCGCCGTTTCGTTGGATCGAAGAAAATGGGATGACGGGTCACGGGATCTGCTTCAGCGGAGTTTTCGCATCTGTGACATCGAACGGCAGACGAGAAAGGCTCCCGGAAACACCCCCGGACGCGAGGCGCCGTGCGCCACCGCCTTCACCCCGCCCCCCGAACCGACCACGAGCTGCACCATAGCATAGGTGCCTCCGCTTTGCGGCCGTCATCCCGGTGGCGAGATGCGACAAGTAAGGTCATTTATAATGACAGCGACGTCAGAGGCCGTGCTCCAAATGCAGCACGCTAGGCTCACTCTCCCGCAGGAACCCTGCTGCGCACCGCGGCCCAGGATACAAGCTTGAAATTCTGCGCCGCGCCGGAGTTGTCGTCGTCCTGAACGACGAGGAGCCCTTCCGGAAAATCGGAGCCGAAATTACCAACCATCACCGCAACGCCGTCCGTGCCCGTCACCTCATCGATGCCCTTGTCCGCATTTGCGACCACGCGGAACCGCGCGACGAGCTCAGCGCCAGGAAGAGAGAAAAGCGCAAACGTGTTGTTCCCTTGGACAGAGGCAACCAGGTGACCACCCGCCTCTCCCTCGGGAGCAAGCGTCAAGCCTTCGATATCCGCGACGAGGTTCACCCCGTCGACTGCTGCGATGAGATCGCGCTTGTCGCCGCTCTCGGGCTCGGCGCCGTAACGCCAGATGCCGCGCATCTCTTCCGCAATATAAAGATGACCGATGCGATCGTCGACCACGCAGCCTTCGGCAATCGAACCCACAGCGAAGCTGCGCACGAGCTCGCCCTTGACGTTACCGTTGGCTTCCGACAACGCGAACTGCTTCACCTCTCCGTCCTTGCCAGTGACGAACGCATGGTGCCGTCCGTCCTTGCGGCTGCGATAGAAGCAGAGGCCGTAAGGATCGCCGACACCAGCAGCTATGAAGGAGTCCGGCAAATGCCGGACGGCAAGCGTCTTCGGATCGAGCACGAAGAACGAGATGCCGAGCTTCGTGCGATCGCTTGCGGCCACGAGAACTTGGTTCTCCCCGCCTACCGTCCACGACGCGCGCAGATCCACATTGTTGAGCCGCCCGACCGGAAAGAACTCGACGACCTTGCCGGCTAGATCCAGCACCATGAGCCCGCTCTTCTTGTCGGTCGCGAAGATGCGGCTCTGCTCAGGGTTCGCCTCATTGCGCCAGACTTCGGCATCGTCCGCCGCATCCCCGGCCGTCTCAACTGCGACCGTCTCAGCGAATGCAGGCACCTCGAAGGAAGGCGGTCCTTCCGCACGCACCGCCCCAACATCGGCGACTAAGAGGCAAACGGACAAAGGCAGGGCAAGGCGAAACGCCGCGACAAACGTCATGGAAATCTGACTCACGATTTGATCTGGAAAGCGCAAAGCGGAAGCCGCGTACATGCCGCATCGATACGACAGACCGATGACGCACACTCTCCTCACAACACTGACGACTTGACGCACATGTGCCGTGCTCGCCACAGCATGCGGACAATTCAAGCGGCCGAGACTTTCCGAACGTAACTGTCATCAACGTTCAATGTGAGCTTGCGAGGGATGCGCCCTGCGGCACCTCGAAATGCGCAGCGGTGGGGGACACTGCGAGAGCATTCGATCGGGCTGCCGTCGCGTATCGAGTTGAGTGCGGGGCCGAGGCATGCGGCTCCGGAGTGAGTGAGGTCGGGGTACCAATGTACAGAGTGTTTGGGATCACCGCGCGCTATGCGCTGGTGGGCGGGGTTCTGTTTGCTTCTTTCCAGGTCAGTGACGCGCGCGCTCAAGAGAGCCAGACATCCGACGAGCTGATCGTGTACGGAACCGTCGTCACCAGAAACCGCACCGATACCATTGCACCGAAGATTTCCTACGACCTCGAGTACTTCCAGCGCTTCGAGCCCATCTCCGCAGGTGACATGCTGAAGCGCGTTCCTGGCGTCAGCTTCTCGAGCGACATGCTCGAGTACGACCAGGTGCAATTGCGCGGCCTGCCGCCGATCTACGCCCAGGTGCAGGTTAACGGCCAGAACATGACCGGCGCCGGCAACGACCGCGTCTTCTTCATGGACCGCATTCCGGCCGAGCTCATCGATAGCATCGAGATCATCCGCAGCCCCTCGGCCGACCAGTCGTCGGAAGGCATCGGCGGCACGGCCAACACCAATCTGAAGCGCGCCGGCCAGATCACGGGCGGTTGGGTGCGCGGCTCCGGCTTCGGCGTCGAGGACGACGAGCTGCGCGGCGCAGGCTCTGTCGGCTACGGCAATACCATCGGCGATACGTCCTACCTCTTCTCTCTGGACGTACAGCAGCGCCGCAATCCCAAGAACAAGACGTCCGAGGTCTATAAGCCCGACGGCGAGCTGGATGGCTTCGAGACTCAGTCCGACACGCGCGACGGCACCGACTACGCCTTCAACGGCGAAGTGGCCCAGAAGGTCGGCGACGGCTTGTTGCGCCTCTACGGCTTCTACGTGCTCACCGACCGCGACGAGAACGAATGGACGGAAGCGTTCGAGATTAACAACGGCAAGGTTGGCGCTCTCGAAGAAATCGAAAAGCAGCACGAGAACATTCTGCAGCAGAACATGAGCATCGTCGGTGACTACAAGGTCCCCGTCGGAAAGGACGAAGCGCAGGTTCTCCTCGGCTACAATCGCTTCGTCGACAACCTCGATACGGAAGAGCACGGAGCCGACGTCGGCGATCCATTCGAGCTGAAGGAGATCGAGCGCATCGACACGCTGGACCAGGATTGGTTCGGCACGCTCGCCTATACTTCAAACTTGAGCGCGATGGTCTCGGTGAAAGTCGGCGTCGATGGCCGCCTCAAGACGCGTGACTTCAACCAGCTCATCCTCGAGGACGGCACCGACGACGTGACGCCGCCCAACGGGGTCTTCGATATCGAGGAGCGTCGCGTCGACCCCTATGTCAAGGCAACGTGGAACCTCATCCCGCGCCTCTCGATCGAGACCGGTCTGCGCTACGAGTACACCGAGCACGACCTGTCCGGCCTCGGCGATACTGTCAACTCATCTGAAGACCAGCTCAACCCGTCTGCACACATCCGCTACGAGCTGACCGACACGACGATGCTTCGCTTCTCGGCGGCGCGTACGGTCCTGCGTCCAAGCTTTGACATGCTGACGCCCGCCACGATCGGAGAAGACCCGACCGACGACACAGCAACGCGTGGCAATCCCAACCTGAGGCAGGAAACCGCCTGGGGCATCGACGTAGGCTTCGATCAGAAGCTCGGCGACCGCGGCATCTTCGGCTTCAACTTCTTCAACCGCCAGATCAAGGACAAGATCGAGCTCGAAGGTTCGTCGCTATCGTCTGGCGTCGATTGCGACGGCACCGAGTGCCAGCTTCTGGTCTACAACAATCTCGGCGATGCGCGCGCCTGGGGTATCGAGATCGACCTCGACACGCCGCTCACCGTCCTCGGCATGCCCGACACGAGCATCTTCGCCAACTACACGTGGCTCAACTCGGAGCTCGTTGATCCCGTCACTCATCAGAAGCGCCGGTTCCGCGACCAGCCGGATTACGTCTTCAACGTCGGCTTCATTCACAATCTGCCGGTCTGGAACTCGTCGTTCGGCGCAAGCTATCAGAAGCGCGGCGACTCCCTCGCCTATGACTACGCCGAAATCCAGAAGCTCGCCTACGAAGGCAACCTGGAAGCGTTCTGGGAGACGCGCCTCTCCAAATCGACTGTGCTGCGCTTCACCGCCGCCAACCTGCTCGATGCCGAGAAGTACGAGAAGGTCGACGCCTACAAGGACAGCATCGCATCCGGCGAGTTGGATGAGACCGAGATCGAACGCGAAAAAAGCGGCCGACTGTTCCTCATGACCGTGCGTCAGGCCTTCTAATCGACGCACGCACGTATTCGAGGCGCAGCGCACGCTGCGCCTCGTCACAGACAGACAAGGCTCCGGCACATCGCCGGGGCCTTCGATGCTTTGAGAATGAAACGACGAGCGAACGGATATTTACGCGATGAAGTCGAATGTGACCCAAACCACGGCCTGGAAATCTGCGGCGCTGGCTTTCGCTGTCTCCTGCTTCGCACTTGCCTTGACGTTGTCCAGGCCCGCATGGGCTGATGACGGCACGACTTCTGTCCCTCAAGAGCAATCAGCCGGCACCACTCCGGCGCCTGTCGCGACACCGCCTGCTCCGCTCGACGCGGCACCCACACTGGCGCCGGGACAAACGGCTCAACCTCAGCTCGAGGTTCCGGCGGCGGCTCCTCCCGGAGACACCGTCGCTCCGACCATTTCGGCTGACCCCGCACCTTCCGCAGCCATTCATGGTGTAGATGCCGCATCCCTGCCGCACGACCTTTCCCCCTGGAGCATGTTTCAGTCGGCCGACATCGTCGTCAAAGCCGTGATGATCGGTCTCGCTTTTGCATCCGTCGTAACTTGGACGGTCTGGCTCGCGAAGTCATTCGAGCTGGCGATCGCCAAACGCAAGCTCGCCAGGGCGCTACGCGCGATCCATTCATCCAAGTCGCTTGCAGAGGCATCGGACAGTCTCGCCGGCAGGCGCAGCCTGGTCGCTGGCTTCCTCGACCTTGCGAAGCTGGAGCTTCGTCTTTCTTCCGGCATCGCCGACAAGTCAGCCATCAAGGAGCGCGTGGCTTCGCGGCTCGACGGCCTCGCGCTGGCCGCGGCAAGGGACATCAATACAGGCACGGGCGTGCTCGCGACCATCGGCTCCACCGCACCGTTCGTCGGTCTGTTCGGAACCGTCTGGGGCATCATGAACAGCTTCATCGGCATCTCTGAGTCGCAAACGACGAACCTCGCCATCGTTGCTCCCGGCATCGCCGAGGCGCTCCTCGCAACAGCCATCGGCCTCGTCGCGGCCATCCCGGCAGTCATCATCTACAATATGTTTGCCCGTTCGATCTCGAGCTTCAGGGCCGCGATAGCCGAAGCCTCAGCGGAAGTTCAGCGCCTCGTTTCCCGCGACTTAGACCGCGGCGTTGCCATCACTCTTCCTCAAGCGGCGGAGTGAGGACAACATGGCTGGCGGCATCCGAAACGATAGCGACGACCTGGCCGAGAGCCATGAGATCAACGTCACCCCGTTCATCGACGTGATGCTCGTACTCTTGATCATCTTCATGGTTGCGGCTCCACTGTCGACGGTGGACATCGCCGTCGATCTGCCCGTGGCGCGCGCCAAAGCCGAGCCGCGCCCCGACAAGCCGATCTATCTCACTGTGAAGGCAGACCTGTCTCTCGCGGTCGGCAACGATGTCGTCACGAAAGAGGCCTTGGCCGGCGCGATCGATTCGTTGACGAAATCGGACCGGCAGCAGCGCATTTTCCTGCGCGCTGACAAGGCCGTGCCGTATGGCGAGCTCATGCGCGCCATGAACATGCTTCGCGCCGCCGGATATCTCAAGGTGGCGCTCGTCGGCCTCGAGGAGGCCCCCTCGCCGCAGCCAAGTTCCGCGGGTGCCGCAAACCCATGACGGTCGCATTCGATTATATGGATGCCTCGCATCGGCGGCTGTCGCGTTGGAGCAGCGCGGCAGGCCTCGTCGCTACCGTGCATGTCGCGGCTTTCGCGCTGGCGATTTTCGCTTGGCCCAAGAGTCCCCCGCGGGAAGAACCGCCGGGCGCCATCATGATGGATCTCCCGGCCCTCGCAGCGGAATCGGCATCCGATCAGACGGACGTGTCCGATCGTCCCGAGATGACGCAATCCGCGCCGCCCCCGTCGCCAGCTGATGCTCCGGATGAAGCGCCGGCAGAGAGCGCTCTCGCCGCCGAAGCTCCTCCTGCCGAACAGAAAGTCGCGGAAGCTCCGCCCGAGCCGCAGCAGGCAGAGCCGCTCCCGCCCGTCGAGGAAGCCCCCTTGGCGCCCGAACCCGAAGTGACGTTGCCCAAGGCAGTTGAGCCCAAACCCGAGCAGCCGAAGAAGGCCGAGGAGAAGACGGAGAAGAAAAAGACAGATGAGAAGGCAGCCGAAAGAAAGGCAGATCCGAAGCCCGCTCAGAAGTCCGACAGCAAGCAGCAGCAGAAGGCGGCTGCATCCTCGGCAGGTAAGTTCGATCCCAACCCCATCTATCGTGCGAGCCCCGCCTATCCGGCAGGCGCGCGTGCGGGCAAGGTCCAAGGCGCGGTCGTGGTGAGCTATTCCGTTTCGCCTTCTGGCGCGGTGACGAATGTGCGCGTGGTTTCCGCAAGCCCGCCCGGCGTCTTTAACGGCGCCACTATCGCAGCCGTTCGTCAATGGCGGTTCAAGCCCTCCCCTCAGGGCGGCACCAGAACCACCACCGTCCGCTTCAAGCTCAAATAGAAGCGCTCGCCGTCTCGCTCCACGTCATCCCAGGCACACACGCCCGAACATTATTCCCGTACCGGTGGTACTGGCCCGACACGTCGCACCGATAAAATTAAGGTAACGGCCGCTTGGCCGCTTCGGATACATGCCCGCTCGATTAGATTGAGATCGGTTTCACCGCACAAAACGGGGAAAATCCATGATGACCGAGGCCATCGGCTGGCCGCAGCTAGCCGCGATCTTGGTGCTTCTGCAGCGCGGCGCTGAAGAGCTCCACTCCGCCCGCAACACGCGCGACCTCATGGCGGCCGGCGCGACCGAATTCGGACGATCCTATTACCCGGTCGTCGCGACCACGCATTTGGCCTGGATTGCGAGCCTCTTCTTCCTGATCCCGGCAAGCGCGAGCGTGTCTCTTGTCCTGGCAGCGCTCTACCTCGCCCTCCAAGTCGCCCGCTACTGGGTCATCGGCACGCTCGGCCGCTTCTGGACTCATCGCATCATCACGCTCGACACCGAAACCATCGTCCGAAGCGGGCCTTACAAATACCTCCGCCATCCCAACTACGCCGTCACCATCGCCGAGACGTTCCTGCTTCCGGCCGTCTTTGGGGCCTGGGCGCTCGGCATCATCATGGGCTCGGTGTGGACCGCCGTGCTCATCTACAAGATCGAGCTCGAGGACCAAGCGCTGACGGTCCGGCGCATGACGTCACCTCCACAAGGGGCATGAGACATGGACGCCATCGCCGCAGGTGGGGGACTTGCGGGAGCGGCTTTCGCGCTCGAGCTGGCGCGCCATGGCGCCAAGGCGATGATCATCGAGCGCACCGCTGGCCCACACCACAAGGTATGCGGCGATTTCCTGACCGAAGAAACCAAGGTGCTGGTCCGCCATCTTGGCCTCGATCTGTCGAAGCTTGGCGGCAGCCCCGTCCGCACGCTTGCACTCGCAGACAGGCGATCCGAGGCCAGAGCAGCGCTGCCATTCGAAGCCACGGGCCTCTCGCGATACTGCCTCGATGAAGCTCTGCTGCAAGCTGCAGCGCGCCAGGGTGTCGAGGTTCTGCGCTCGACGAGCGTTGAAGGTATCGACGATCACGGCGACGGCGTGGTGGTTCGAACCACACGGGGAAGCCATCGAGCCCGTACAGCTGCGCTTGCGAGCGGAAAGCACAACATTAGGGGCATATCGCGCCCGGCCGGAGCCATGGTTGGCTTCAAGATGCACCTGCTTCCTTCACAGGCAGCACGCAAGGAGCTGCGTGGCGTCGTCGAGCTCGTCGCATTCTCCGGCGGCTATGTCGGCCTTTGCCTGGTTGAAAACGAAGTGCTGTCGGTCGCATGGAACATTCGCGGCGACGCGCTCCGCGAAACCGGCACAAGCTGGGAAGCGCAGAGCGCCTGCTTCGCCAAAGCTTCCAGTCTCTTCGGCGATCTCACGGCGATGGCAATACCAGTATGGCCAAAACCCCTCGCGGTCTCGGGCATGCCATACGGCTACATGCGCCGGGAGCCCATAGCCCCGAACATCTATCCCGTCGGCGATCAGCTTGCCGTCATTCCGTCGTTCGCGGGCGATGGTACGGCGCTGGCGCTAGCGTCGGGCATCGCCGCTGCGCACGCTGTATTGAAGGGTGAAAAGGCCGCCTCTTTCCAGCGCCGCCTTATCAGAGGGCGTGGCAGGCAGTTTCGCTTGGTGAAGGCCCTGGATGCCGTAATAGCCAGACCGTTGTTGCGGCGAGCTTCCATCGCCATCGCTAAAGCCGCGCCGGTACTTGTGACAACTCTCGTCGCGGCAACGCGCCTACGAGGCATCGACGAATTCGCCGAACCAACCGCCTGACTAGAGATCGAGGGCAGCGAAGTAGGCCGAGAAGCCCGGGCCGAACGCGGCAAGCAGGTGCCTACCCTTGGCGCCCTCGGCGATCGCTCGCGCCAGAACAAACAGCGCCGTTGCCGATGACATGTTGCCGTAGTCGCGCAGCACATCCCAGGAGTAGCCGATCTGCTGCCTTTCGATACGGAGCACTTCCTCCGCCGTTTCGAGCACCTTGCGCCCACCGGGATGGAACAGGAAGCCCTCGAAGTCTTCGAGCGACAGGCCGTTCCGTTCGAGAAAATCCTTCACGGCAGGACCCAGGTTGTCCCGCATCAAGCTTGGCAGCTCTGGGCTCAGCACGACTCCGAACCCGTCCCCCTTGATGTCCCATCCCATGATGTGTCGCGTATTGGGCCACAGATGCTCGCCGAAGGCCTCGATGCGCGGCCTCGTTCCTTCAACTCCGCCACCTTTGCCGTCGTCCGGCGTCCGCAAAACCACGCCGGCGGCGCCGTCCCCGAACAGCGCCGCAGAAACGAACATGGCCATGCTCGGATCGTTGGGTCGTGCGCAAAGACTGCAAAGGTCGACGGTAATAAAGAGCACGTTCGAGCCCGGGCGGCCCTGGGCAAACCGGGCTGCCCGAGACAGTCCCGCAACGCCGCCGCCACAGCCCAGGCCGAAGATGGGAAGCCGCTCCACGCTGGGCGCAAAGTCCAAACGGTTCATGAGCAGCGCGTCGAGGCTCGGAATAGCGAGCCCGGTAATGGTGTTGGTCACGAACGCATCGACATCGCGAAGCTCGAGGCCGGCGCGAGCTGTCGCCTCGAGTGCGACCTGCTCCAGCAGCGTTAGGGCGTGCTTCTGGAAAACTTCGGTCCGCTCCTCCCAGGTGTGAGGCTGCTGGTACCATTCGATCGGCTGGCAGTTGTAGCGATAGTCGATACCGGTATTGGCGAAAAGCGAGTCCAGCCTGGCGAACTGAGGAAAAACGGCCTTGGCGGCGTCGAGCGCATCGGCTTGGCGCATCTTGTGCGCGGGATTTGCCGTCGCGATCGATAAAATCTCGACGGCACGTCCCGTATCCCGTTCGAGGAGGGGACGGGCAGCAGACTCTTCGTGGGCAATCTTTTGCATGTACTGAACTCCGAGGCCCACAAGGTCCCCACGAGGCCATATTGACTGTTCCCTAAGGAACAGCGCTCGAACCCAATTTCGTATAACGCGGCGTGCCCGCAAGCCTCGCCGCAAATACCCTATTTGCTCTAAACACAATAAAGATCAGTTCGACGAGTGTCGCGCACACTGCCGCCGACCGCAACCCGAAGAGCGCATTAACCTCACTCGTGCCCAAACGGCAAATGGGCCGCCCAGTCACGGCGACCCATTTCTTTATTTGACGGATTGGGGACGAAGCCCCTGGAAGCGCGCAGACTTAGCGGTCGAGCTGGCTCAAATCCGCGCCGATGAAAATGCCGGCCGCCCGTCGTCCGATGTCGCCGGCAGCGGAATGGCAGACGCAAAAACATTGTCCGGGTCGTAGCGGCGCTTTACCTGGACGAGCCGCTTGGCATTGGGCCCAAAGCTTTTCACTGCGCGCTCGTGCTCACCTCTACCAAGGATGTTCGGATAGCCTCCGGGAAGCGCAATATCGTCGAAGGCGCGCCGCGTTGCCCGCGCCCAATCTTGATGCCGTTGTGCCTCGCGTTCGTCCGCACCTTCGGGACAAACAGCCAGGATTTCGACGAGCACGTGATCACGGCGAAGACCAAACGCAGTCGCCTCGACGGGCACACGCGACGCGGCCCCTTTGAACGGATGACTGATGATGGCACAGCCCGGCGATACGGCGCTTTCCATACCTCCGATGAATGCGTCGATGCCGCGCTGATCGAGCTTGGGGATCCAGCACGTCTCCATGAAGGCGCGGCGCCCATTGACGATATGCGCGTCGAACGCCTTGAGCGAAACACCGTAGGCCGTCTCCTGCACGGTGCTGGCCAGGACGGTGCCAAATTCGTGAAACGGCGCGAGCTGTGCCTCGCCGTCTTTCGGTGCACCGCTCCACATCGGCGCAACAATTGCAATCGGAGCTCCATCAGGTCCTCCCGTGAGTACGACCTGCACGGAGAGCTCATCGGGAGTGACTGCCGTAAGCTCGGCGTAGCCGCCCATGACCGCCTCTGCGTCGGAAAACGGGTAGATGATGAGACCGGAAAGCACGCTCGGTAGATCGTGCAGCCGCTGCCGCATCGCCGTCACGACGCCGAAATTTCCACCTCCGCCGCGTAGAGCCCAGAAGAGATCCGGCTCGCTATCTTGGGACGCTGTGACCACACGCCCGTCGGCCAGAACGACATCCGCCGAGATGAGATTGTCGATCGCGAGGCCGAAGCGGCTCATCAACGAGCCATACCCGCCACCAAGCGTGAAGCCCGTCATGCCCACGCTGCCCACCGATCCAGTTACGAGAGCAAACCCGAGCGGATCTGTCATCATGACGACGTCCGAGGCCCTGGCGCCGCCGGAGATCCTGGCGATACCTTCCTCGGTTTCGATGATAACACCCCGCATCTCCGAGAGATCGATGACGATCCCTTCGCAGAGTGCGCGGCCGGCCCAGTCGTGCCCGCCCCCACGTACCGACAACGGAACACCGCCCTCGCGGCAAGCAAGAATGGTCTCGCGAACTTGCGCCGCCATCGTGCAGCGAACGACAGCGCGCGGCATCTGGCCAGTCGGTTTCGCCCAGATGGCCGTTGCTGCAGAATATCGCTCGCTGCCCGGCCTAGAGACGGAGCCTGGAAGCTTCCTGTCCAAGGCCTGCACAGTCTTCTCGAACAAATCCGTCATGTCCAACTGCTCCTGTCCGTGGTGCGGACGCCATTGCTCCGGCGCCGTGCCCGCGATCTAACGAGAGATGGAAAGAGTGATCGTGAAGAATCCTGCTCTTTTTGTTTGAGCCCGGATCGTGGCTTGTTTAGTTCGCAATCTGGGTGAGCGTCACGCCAAAAGCACGACGCACCCAACGCGAGAGATGGCTCTGATCGGCAAAGCCTGTATGCGCAGCGATTTCCGCAAAGCCCGCTTCTCCCCCGCGCAAGAGCTCGACCGCGCGCTGCAAGCGGAGATGCACGACATAGCGATGCGGAGAGATGCCGACAGAGCGCGTAAACACGCGTGTGAAATGAAACGGGCTGCGCCCTGCAATGCCCGCCAGCGTGGCAACGTCGATGGGCTGGTCGAGATTATCCATCACATAATCCCTGAGCCGCCTCAGCACCTCGTTGCCCAACATGCCCCGGACCCGGCGCTCGACATCCCTCGTCGTGTGTCCGCAGATCAGGCGATCGAGGAAGCCGCCTGAGAGTTCGTGCCAATACAGCGATCCGTCAGGATAATTGTCCGCGCTTTGAGACTCGAGCATCCGAGCGAGACGGAAAAGGCAATCGTCGTCGCCCGCCAGGCGCTCCCTGATCTGAGCTTCGATCGCGGACTCCTCGGCGGCCGCAAGCGCAAGCTGAGAGTGATCGATGGCCACGAGAAGAACATCCAGGTTCCCAGTTGCTTCTGCGATGGCCTCGATCCCGGCAGGACAGATTGCAAGCGAGCCGGCAAGCGGCTCATGCCGAAGCTCACGGCCACCGATGCGGCAATTGAAACTCGCTTTCGGCGAAATCAGAAACCAGATGAGGTGCTGCCGAGGCATCGCGTTGATGTACGCACCGTCCTTGAACCGCATGCGGTGGACGGATACTCCGCTTTCGCCCGCCGCGCTCCCCGCGATCAGCGTCTTCGGCCGGGAGCCGTCCTTCTGCACCAAACAGCAGTCGTCGATGCTCGTCATCGTATCAGCTCGCGGTGAGCGGCAACGCCGACTTTGAACAGGTCATACGGAGGGGTATGCGCGAAAGCGTGTTTTTGATCCCTGTCGCAACACCCTCGATCTACGGTGCGACATTCCGCCGGACGGGCCGAAGCCGCCGGGACTTCGCCAACAGCATCCGGGAAGCCCTTATCGGGAACATCAGAGATGCCTTTGGGGCTGGCATGAGCCCTGACAGTCGGCACAGATCGACGCCGCGTCCGACGTTTGCAAACCTGCCAATCGATTTAGGGAATTGGTGGAGCCGATCGGGATCGAACCGACTACCTCCGCAGTGCGATTGCGGCGCTCTCCCAGATGAGCTACGGCCCCGTTCGTGAGGCGGAATTTACGACCCGGGCTTCCGCAATGTCAAGGAAACGCCGGGGTTTGGAGGGAACTCGGCGGCCGTTCCTGGAGTCTTCCCGGGGACCCGGCCAAATCTGCCGTGTCGGAGGTTAGTTTACGGCCCAACTCCCTGCAATAAGGCGCAAAATGAGAGCGACTGACTTGCCGCTTGAGCCCTCACCCGCTACACGTCGGGTTGCAAAATGCTTGCGGCACCGGGGACAGACGCCACCATGATCGAGCTGCTATCCTTCATCAACTATCTCATAGAGCTCTACAAATACATCATCATCGCCGGCGTGATCCTGAGTTGGCTGATGGCCTTTGGCGTCGTCAATCCGTACAACCGCTTTGTGCGCTCGCTCGGTGACGCGCTCGCGGCTGTGACCGAACCTCTTTTGCGGCCTATCCGCCGCTCGCTGCCGGACATGGGCGGCCTCGATCTCTCGCCTCTGGTATTGCTCCTGGGCTTGATCTTCATCCAGATCGTCGTACTTCCCAATATCGCCAAGCTGTTCGTGTGATTGCGCGGTCGCCGCCCGCTCCCGGAGTTTCGGCTCCGGGCCAGCCCTGGCGCGCAGCCCAAGGGTGCGTCATCGTGCGCGTGCGCGTGACGCCAAAATCGTCCAAAGATGCCGTCGACGGCGTCGAGCCGGTCGCGGAAGGCCCAGCATTCAGGGTCCGCGTCCGTGCTGTGCCGGCCGAGGGAGAAGCCAACGCGGCGGTGGAGAAGCTCGTCGCGGCTTGGCTCGAAGTTCCCAAAAGCCGAGTAGCCGTTATCCAAGGTGGCAAATCGCGCGTAAAATCGCTCGAAATCACCGGCGAGGTCGATGAGATTACGGCGCGGCTGGCTGCGAGGCTGGCCGCCATTGTTTGAGGAACGCCCTGGGTTAACCAACACCCGGCAAAGGAAACAAAGGTCAAAGGGAGGGAGAGGCCGATGGCAGCCCAGGTTATCGACGGAAAGGCAATTGCCGCAGAAGTGCGCGCCCAGGTGGCGAAGGATGTGAAGGCCCTGCAGGCGAGCCACGATCTGACGCCCGGCCTCGCAGTGGTGCTCGTGGGCGAGGACCCCGCAAGCCAGGTCTACGTCCGCAACAAAGCCGCGCAGACCGTCGAGACGGGAATGCAGTCGTTTGAGTACAAGCTTCCGGCTGACACGTCCGAGTACGACATCCTGGCTCTCGTCGCCCGCCTCAACGCCAACAAGAACGTCAACGGCATCCTCGTGCAGCTCCCGCTGCCGAAGCACGTCAATGCCGAGAAGGTCCTGAACTCCATCGATCCCGACAAGGACGTCGACGGCTTCCATCCGACCAACGTCGGCCGCCTTTGGATCGGCGAGCGCGCACTCGTGCCCTGCACGCCGACCGGCTCCGCCATCCTTGCCAAGAAAGTCATCCCCGATCTCAAGGGCGTCAACGCCGTCGTGATCGGCCGTTCCAACATCGTCGGCAAGCCGATGGCGGCGCTGCTGCTTCGTGAAAGCTGCACGGTGACCGTCGCGCACTCGAAGACCAAGGATCTGCCGGCCGTCTGCCGCGGTGCTGACCTGCTGGTCGCTGCAGTCGGCATTCCCGAGATGGTGAAGCGCGACTGGATCAAGCCGGGCGCAGTCGTCATCGACGTCGGCATCAACCGCATCACCACGCCCGAGGGCAAGAACAAGCTCGTCGGCGACGTCGCCTATGCCGAATGCGCCGAGGTTGCTGGCGCCATCACGCCGGTTCCCGGCGGCGTCGGCCCCATGACCATCGCCTGCCTGCTGCAGAACACCATCACAGCCGCCAAGATCCAGTACAACATCAAGGACTAGGCAGCCCGACACTCGGAAATCGGAATGACGCCGGCGGATAACTCCGCCGGCGTTTACTTTTTGGAGCAACTGTTGGCCGGGCGTCATGGAACGGTCGTAGGAAGCCATCTAGTGTGAATCGCGTCGTCGCTCGAAAGGACTTGCTCATGAGCCGCCTCGTTCTGGCATTCGCCGTCGCCCTCTCCTGCGCCTCGACGTCGTCATATGCTGGCCAACGCTGCGACGGAGACTTCGAGCTCGTACGCGGATCTTGGGTTTCGACGCGCTATTGCCGCGCTGTGCAGATCTCCAGCGTCGCCCGCGAGATGGGCATGCGAGTTTCTCCCGAAACGATCATGAAGAACCCGTCGAAAGCCGATGAGGTCTGCCGCTTCATCGGCAGCGACATCCGCGTGCAGCCTGCTTGCGATCAGGTCACGTCACGTTTTCAGTTGTCGTTCTAGAACGAGCTAGCGGCTTCAGCACGATAGACCCGCTTCTTTCGCAAGCGGGGCTGTTCGCAAGCAGCGAGATCGTCTGCGTTCGTTATGAAGTTAAATTCGTTCACCCCGCATTCCACCACACCTACGTTGCTCCAGCGATAAGCAGCTCGCGAACAGGGGGCATGCCGATCCGGTCCATCCTTGGCGGGGCCGGAGAACTCACTGCTGTTCGCCAATTCCAATGGAGTGAAAATGAAGTCGATCCGCGTCTCCGCAATTCTCGGTCTCGTAGCGGCGAGCCTCACCTTTGGCAGCGCCGCCACGCTGGCGCTGCCCACCGTTCCCGCCGAGCGCGGCCCGAGTCTCGTCTCTGAAGCGACCTTCTCCCTCTTCAAGAAGGACAAGGACGCGAAGAAGAAGCATCACAAGCACAAGGAAGCCAAAGAGAAGAAGGCTCACAAGAAGGTAGCGAAGAAGCACCACCTGAAACATCACGCGAAGAAGGCGTCGAAAGTCGTCATCAAGAAGGACGACTCCCAGAAGCCGGCCAAGAAGATCGCAAAGAAGCAGACGCCCAAGAAGGACGAGAAGAAGGGCTGAGCGAGCCGCAGACCATGATCGCTTCGGACCCTAGTTGCTCCGAAGCGCGAACCATCGGTCTCCTAAAAACTACGCCACGCGCTCTCTTCGTAACGTCTCGCCCCGATACGACAGCGCCTCGGCGACGTGGACACGGGAAACCGTCTCCACGCCGTCGAGGTCCGCGAGCGTCCTCCCAACGCGCAGCGTGCGATGAAACCCCCGCGCCGAGAGTCTCAGCGTCTCGGCCGCCTGCCGCAGCAGCGAGAGCCCGGCTTCATCGGGCATCGCGAGTTGCTCCAGAAGATGCCCCGAGCATTCCGCATTGGTGCGAACGCTGGCCGCACCGTGAGCGGCATATCTCGCCCGCTGCCGCTCGCGCGCAGCTGCGACGCGTGCCCGCACTTCAGCGCTGCCTTCGGTCGGCGCAGGCAGCACGAGATCGGCGGCGCTCACCGCCGGCACTTCGATCTGCAGATCGATGCGATCCAAGAGCGGACCCGAGATACGCGCTTGATAGTCGGCCGCGCAGCGCGGCCCACGCTTGCAGCTTTCCCCTGGTCCGCTCGTACCGCACCGGCACGGGTTCATCGCGCCAATGAGCTGCACGCGCGCGGGGTAGGCGATGCGATGGTTTGCGCGAGCAATAACCACCTCTCCCGTTTCCAGTGGCTGGCGCAGCGCGTCGAGCACGTTGGGCTGGAACTCCGGCAGCTCGTCGAGAAACAGCACGCCGAGATGTGCGAGGCTCACCTCGCCCGGCCGAGGACGCGTGCCGCCGCCTACTAGCGCTGCCATGCTTGCCGAATGGTGCGGCGAACGGAACGGACGTTCCGTGCAGAGCTTGCCCCCCATCAGCTCGCCCGCAAGGCTGTGCACCATCGACACGTCGAGCATCTCTTCCGGTGACAGCGGCGGCAGGATCGACGGCAGTCGCGCCGCAAGCATCGATTTTCCCGAGCCCGGCGGTCCGATCATGAGGAGGTTATGTCCGCCGGCAGCCGCGACCTCGAGCGCACGCTTAGCGCTCTCTTGTCCACGCACGTCACGCAGATCGGGCAGCACGCCCGCCGCACGCTCGAGCGTCGGCTTGGGTCTCGCTAGGGTCTGCATGCCCTTGAAGTGATTGACGAGCGACAGCAGATGTGGCGCCGCGAGCACGTCTACGTCCTCGCCGGCCCACGCCGCCTCGGGCCCGCACTCGGCCGGGCAGATCAAGCCCTTGCCCAATGAATTCGCCCCGATGGCCGCGGGCAGCGCCCCCGGCACGGCGCGGATGGATCCGTCGAGCGCCAACTCGCCCACGGCCGCGAAGCGTTCGACCGCATCCGGAGCGACGGCGCCCATGGCAACCATCAGGCCGAGCACGATGGCAAGATCGAAGTGACTGCCTTCCTTGGGCAAATCGGCAGGCGCAAGATTGACGGTCACATGCTTGTAGGGAAGCCCGAGCCCCACGGCGTGCAGCGCGTTGCGCACGCGTTCGCGGCTTTCGGCGACAGCTTTGTCGGGAAGTCCGACGATCACGAATGCAGGTGCACCGGGCGTGACGCGCACCTGCACTTCGACCGCGCGCGCCTCGATGCCGACGAACGCCAACGTGGCGATGGTGCCATACATGCCCGCCCCCGAACTCGATACTCAGCCTAGGGAACGTTGCCGCGTTCGGATTCCCGTCGCGATATATTCCCTGGCTTATCTCAACGAACGGTGGAAAAGGCAGTGATGCGCACAACTTTTCAAAACGGAGATATTTCCGAAGAATTGGGTGCCACCTAGTCTCCGGGGCAATTTCACGCGCGGGGGCGCCAATGCACAAATTCTCTATCAGTATCCTTCTCGCCTTTATGATTGCGGGCTGCGCAGGCCGTGCCCCCGACCTTGTGCAAGTCGTTCAAGTGACCGACCAACAGCTGACTTGCGACCAGATCGCCGCCGAGGTGGCCGCGAACAACGCGAGAATTACGGACTTGGCACGGGAGGAGGGCTGGAAGGTAACTCAGAACGTCGCAGCTGGAGTCGTCGGTTTGGTTATTTGGCCGGTTTGGTTCGGCATGGATTTCCAGGATGCAGCTGGAAAAGAAGGAAAAGCTCTCTCTCAAAGGAACCAATACCTCGCCACTGTCGCAGCAAACAGGTGTGGACCACCGGCTGAAACTGCCAGCATCCCGCCGCGACGCTGATTTGTCGAAGCTTTGGAAACTGCCACTTCGCAATCGCATTTCTCGGATATTGCCCAAAGCGGTCTGCGCCATAGGAGATCGTAATGCCAGCCTACACCGAGAAAACGCTGAACCTCATCTCCTGCCTTGCCTACAAGGATGCCGACGCCGGCGCCGCGTGGCTCATGAATGCGTTCGGCTTCAAGGAGCACGCCATCTATCGCGGCGAGGATGGCAAGGTGATGCACGCCGAGCTGACCTTCGGCAACGGCATGGTCATGATCGGCCCCGATGGCGGCGGCGAGTTCGGCAAGCGCTTCATGACCCTGCCGGAGCGCGCAGGCGGTCGCTGCACGCAGGTGGTCTGCATCATCGTCAAGGACGTGGACGCCCACCATGATCGCGCCAAGGCCGCCGGTGCCGAGATCGTCATGGAGCCCACCGACCAGAGCTACGGCGGTCGCAACTACGCCGCCCGCGATCCTGAAGGCCACGTCTGGAGCATCGGCAGCTACGACCCGTTGGCCACGCCTGTGAACGCCTGAAAGGCTAGGTCTTCGCGGCCACCTTCGCCTCAATCGCGTCCCAGATCATGGCGGCGATGTCGTTGCCGCCGAAAGCCTTCACCTGACGGATGCCCGTGGGCGACGTGACGTTGATCTCCGTCAGATAATCGCCAATGACATCGATGCCGGTGAACAGCAGCCCGCGCCGCTTCAGTTCCGGCGCTAGTCGCGCGCAAATCTCGCGTTCGCGCTCCGAAAGCTTGGTCTCCTTCGCCGTGCCACCCACATGCAGGTTAGAGCGCGTCTCCCCCTCGGCCGGAACACGGTTGATGGCGCCCGCGATCTCGCCGTCGACGAGGATGATGCGCTTGTCACCGTTGCGCACCTCGGGGCGATACTCCTGCACCATGAACGGCTCGCGGAACACGGTCTGGAACAGCTCCACGAGCGAACCAAGGTTGGTGTCCTCGGGCCGGATGCGGAACACGCTCGCGCCGCCGTTGCCGTAGAGCGGCTTGATGATGATGTCCTTGTACTGGCGCCGGAAGGCATGCACGTCATCGAGCGAGCGAGTCACCAGCGTCGCCGGCATCAGATCTTGAAAATCGAGCACGAAGACTTTCTCGGGTGCATTGCGCACATGCGCCGGATCGTTGACCACCAGCGTCTTCGGGTGGATGCGCTCCAGGAGATGCGTCGTCGTGATGTAGGCCATGTCGAAGGGCGGATCCTGCCGGAGCAGCACCACATCCCACGTGCTCAGGTCCTCTACGCGCGGATCAGCAAGCTTGTAGTGATCGCCCGCCTTGTCGAGCACCGAAAGTGACGACCCGCGCGCCAACAGCTTGGAGCCGAAAAGCGCCAGGTTCGGCGGCGTGTAATAGTAGATGTCGTGCCCGCGCGACTGCGCCTCGAGCAGGATGGCGAACGTGCTGTCGCCGCGGATGTCGATCCTCTCGATCGGATCCATCTGGCAGGCAATGCGAAGCGGCATGAAGGCACTCTCGGCGATTTGGTCTTGTTACGCGAAGGCTTAGCACGGGAGGGGTGCTGCCAAGCAAGAGAGCTTTCACATGCCGCGCCAAAGCGGCTCTCCCCAGCCGCCTATTGCCCAAGCTTCGCCAGCGCCCTGCTTAACGGCTCCGCCGAGATCGCGATCGGTCCGTCGAGAGAATTGTCCATCTCCAGCACGAGGTAGATCGAAATCGAGAGGGAAATGGCGCAGAGAAACATGATCGCCAGAACGGTAAAATTCACCGGAGAGAAGAGCCCGTAGCAGAAGAAGATGAGCGCCAGCCAGAACACGAGGATCATCAGGAACGGCACCGGCATGGCGCTGTCCAGATCGTCGAGCAGGAACCACCGCGCCTCGGCGATATCGCCAGTGACGTCGAGCGCCCTATCCTTCAGCCAGCGCTGCGCCTCGGAAGTAGGCGCAAAAGCGCGAATGGTGTCCTGTATCTTCTCGACAGTGACGAACATCGGCTCCCCTGGTTCATGCCTCACACTGGAATCGAATTCACCAAGCTTCTTTTCCACCGCCTCACGCAGCAGCTTTCGCGCTTCCGCGGCCTCAGGCCCATAATGCGCCAGCACACGATCCAATAGGACGATCTTGGCGGAGGCATGCCTGAACTCCGTGTCCTTGGTATCGAAGGCCGTCTTGGCGGAATAGATCAAGAGGCCGAGCACGACAGCCGTGAGAAGCGCCATGACGCCCATGATGGCGTGAATGGTCTCCTTTGATGTTCCGGTCAGGTGATCAGGCGGCAAGAACCCTGCCACGTAGACGGCGAGAAGCATCGAGCCGAACGTGCACGCGAGAACGACAAGGAAAACTAATGCCGGCGACATCTCGCGACCTCCGTCTAGTTGGACAGAGCAGTTGCGTCACCCGTGTCTGACCAGCGGGCTACTTACCAGCGCGGCCCGACATACGGCGGATCGTAGCGCGCGTCGGCACACCGATCGCCGTTCCAGTAGCGATACCGGCCGCAATTGGCTGGCCTTATCGGCACCGCGTAGTACCAGCCATAAACCGGCGGACTGTAGACGACCGGAGGCGGCAGCGGTGGGACACGATAGTAGGTGACTGGCGGCGGAGGATAGCGGTCGTAGTAATCGTCGTCGTCATACCAGCGCCCGCCGATTTCTATCGGGCCCGCGCGATTGTTCGGAGAAGCAAGCGCATCGGAAGCAAGCACTGCGGTGGGCATAGACAGCGCCGCAGCGCTTTCGCAGACGAGAAGGCTGGCGGCCGCGACGAGACCGCAAAGCACCGGATAGGAGGACATACGCATGACGCAACTCCATCGCCCCCGGCCACCATCATAGCGCGGACACTGGCAGCATCGCCACCACCGCGCATTCCGGCATCGTTAATTTTCTGATGCCTGACTATGGGCTGGCTGTACGCGCCTGAGCAGGTCCGCCTACCACTGGGGGAGGATGACGCAACGGCGCCTATCACACGCGACCGTTGGCGGAGGAACAAAATAAGGCGGAGGATCTTCCTGGACGATCGGCTTGCGCGGCGCGTAGCGATAGTAGCTGACCGGCGGCGGCAGATAGCCGGCCGGTGGTGAGTAGCCCTCGTCGTCGTACTGCGGAGGGTACCAACGGCCACCAACGTGCGTCAGGCCTGAAGCGCCAGCCGAGGCGGCGACGATTGAGGCAAGAGCCTGGACTGGAGCAGGCGCGGCGATCGCACCTTCGGCACACCAGGAGACCCCGGCAGCCGCAAGCAGACCGCAAAGGGCCGAGCGGGTAGGCATACGCATGATCGAACTCCAATGTCCTCCCACTGAGCGCCATAGCTCTCAATGGCCGGAGTCTTCGACCGTACCGCCACTTCGGAAATGCATCCTTAACGAGGTGGGTGCCCGTTGGCTGTCTTTGGGCGCCCCACCCGCTTAGGCTTCTCGCTCAGGCCTTCTCGTCGCCCGTGAAGACGCGGCCCATCCACTCGTCAGCGGTGATCTGCCCGGCCCTTTGCACCGCGGCGACCTCATCCGGCCTCAGAGTGTCCTGCACGGCATCGATACGCTTCCACTCGCAAAGCGGCGTCTCGACCTCCACGCGCGGCACGTAGCGCGAGCTAATCTTCTTCTCGTAGCGGTGCACATAGCGCGGGCAGTTCATCCACACGTCGGAGACGGCCACCTTCACGACCAGATCGGCCTCCTTGTAGAGATCGAACAGCGGCCCATCCTTGATGACTTCCGCGCGCCCCTGAAGGCGCATGCGGAACGGCCGCTCGAAATCGATGAACAGGCAGCCGATCTCCGGGTTTGCAGCGATGTTGCCCATCGAGAAATACATGCCGTTGCCGTCATAGCTCGGAAACGCGATCGTCGTCGCGTCGATGACCTTCACAAAGCCGGGATCGCCACCCTTGTAAGAGACCGTCGGCCGGCCCTTGTGATCCACGGACGACAGGAAAAACATGTCCCGGGTTTCGATGAAGCCTCTGGCAACTTCATCGAGCTCGGTTTTCGCCGCTATGAGCTCGATGCGGTCGGCCATGCGGCGGCTATCGAAATGGTCTTGCAGCTCACGGTGCTGGGGTCCGTAGAGACGGCTCATAGATGATTTCCTCCCTTGTCATTTTGTTTGTCTTGCAGCTCCCATCTAGCCAAATGGGCGAGTGAGAGCTGTTCAATGAAATCCTACGCTAGCTCCATCCGAAAAGTGTAGCTTTTTTGATGAGTTACCCGAGGGACAGCGTAGATTCCGAGCCGCTGGTAGATGTCGTGTCATGGACGGCTGATGGAGAAAGCCATGACGCGCACGACGACAATCGGAAGGGTAAGCTCGACCAAGTTTCGCACCATTTTGACGGCCGTTCTCGTGGGCAGCACCCTTGTTTCCCAGATCTCACCGGCAGCAGCAATAAGCCCGGCCGTGAGAGTTGCCTGCATGAGCGACTACCTGTCCAACTGCAGCGCCCACAGCGTCGGCAGCCCGGAATTGCGCAAGTGCATGCGAGCGGTCGGTAACCGCCTGTCCAAGGGATGCGTCAATGCCCTCGTCGCCGCCGGCGAAGTTTCCAAGGCCGAGGTTACGCGCCGCGCGACCGCCGCCGCAGCCAATTGATCTCGCGCAAGCAAAGGCGCGGCCGGAGCTCGGCCACGCCTCTGATCTTCACGCCCGCAGATGAGCACCAGGCTCACTTCTTCTTGTCATCATCGTCGTCGTCATCTTTGCCGCCGGCCTTCGCCTCGCTGGCCTTGATGCTTTCGATCCCGGCCTTGAAAATGCCGTCGATCACGCCGCGCGCTTCCTTGTCCGGCTTGCCCTCGGCGTCGTAGGTCGCAGACCAAACTACATTGATTTCATCCAGATCGTCATCATCCGGCGTGACCGAGAATTGCGCCTCGTAGTTCTTCACCGGCAACGGGCTTTCGATGATGGCGTAGCGATAGCTCGTCGAGCCCGTGTCGACGAGCTTCTCCTTGATCACCCCGCCGTCTTTCAGCGTGAGGGTACGGAACGTGGCGTCGCCGTCCTTGCTCTCTTCGCACTTGGCGATGGCCGGATGCCATTCACTGATAGCGCACCACCCGCCGACCTTGTCCCAAAGCGCTTTCCTCGCCTCATCGACCTTGTTCGGGTCCACATGAAGCTCGAGCTTCTTCGCAGACACGAGGCTCGCCGCCTGGGCGGATCCCGCAAGGGCACACGCGGCACCAGCCAGAACAGCAAGCCGCATGATGTTTCTGATCATCCGTTCCTCTCCTTGAAGCGGGGAGACATGCGCTCCCTCAATTATTCTCCGAATGATACAGTGTAGCGTACGCATCGCACCGGATGCGAGCCCCCAGCGTGCGAGAATCCAGGAAGATCAATCAATCGTGACACTGACGTGAGGCGCCCAAAGCGGGCAAAATTCCCGGGAAGTCGAGAAAGGGAATGTCAGATAAGCGCGTTCTCGAGGTGCTGTGGCCATCGCCCGGGCAGAATGAAAACGATATCGAAGCCGAGGTCGTACTGCTGGTAGCGCGCGTTCCGCGCCAACCATAACAACGCCGCTTGCCGAACCCGCTCGCGCTGCCGTGGCGTAATCGCGGCTTCGGCCTCCTCGGAATTGGGTCGCCTCTTCACCTCGACGAAGGCGAGCCTGCGCCCACGCACTGCGATCAGATCTATCTCGCCCCGGGGTGTCTTCGTCCGCCGCCCCAAAATGCGATAGCCCTTGGCCATCAGCAACGCCGCCGCCATCCATTCGGACCATCGCCCGGCGCGATAACGCGCGCGGCGTGTCTCGGTCCGCGACGGCGTCGAGCTAGTCCGTCTCACGCTGCTTCACCTTGAGCGCGAGTTCGTAAACGCGCGCCTTCGGAACCTTGAGCGCATCGGACACGACCTTCGCCGCGTCGCGCACGCTCCAGCTTTTGAGCGCCGCCTGCAGCTGCGCCTCGATGTCGGCGTCGGTTGTCACGCCTTCGCCCGGAGGCCCTACGACCAGCACCACTTCGCCCTTGGGCTCCACCTCGGCGAAACGTTCCGCAAGCTCCGCCAGCGACCCGCGCACGACATCCTCGTGGAGCTTGGTGAGCTCGCGCGCCAGTACCGCCGGTCGCGCGCCGAGGACCCCGGCCAAATCCTTGAGCGCCGCACCCGCCCGGCCAGGAGATTCGAAGAACACCAGCGTCCCCGGCACGCCTGCAAGCTCCTCGATGCGCGTCCGCCGCGCGCCTTCGCGGGCGGGAAGAAATCCCGCAAAAAAGAAAGCGTCCGTCGGCAACCCCGAAACCGGAAGCGCCGTGAGCACGGCCGATGCCCCGGGAATGGCAACCACCGCATGCTCCGCGGCCGCAGCGTCACGCACGAGCTTGAACCCCGGGTCAGAGATGAGCGGAGTCCCGGCATCCGAAATGAGCGCCACCGTCTTTCCTGCACCGAGCTCAGCCAGGATGCGCGGACGCTGCTCCTCGGCGTTATGCTCATGATAGGGACGAAGCGTGGCACGAATGGAATAGTGCGACAGAAGAGTACGGCTGTGCCGCGTATCCTCGCAGTAGATCACGTCGGCCCGCGCCAGCACTGAGAGCGCGCGCAACGTAATGTCGGCCAAGTTGCCGATCGGCGTTGAAACAAGGTAAAGGCCGGCCGCGAGTTCTACGCCGGCAAGCCGCTCAAACTCTGCCGCGGCCCGCAGCGCCGTCGCCTGCGCCGAGCCGACCTCACCCACGATCTCATCTTCGCCCATGTTCTAAAGCCTTAATGCGCACGACGCCGTGGGGGCCAGGTACAGTGACCTATCGTTTCAGACGTTTTCCTCGAAGATTCCAAGACATATTTCATCCACAGTGGCACAATTGCCCTTCAACTTTCCCAGCCGGCACGGTAACGGAAGTCGCTGAGGCACGAAGTTCGGATCGGCGAACCGGACATCGGCCTGAACCAAGGCGCATGGCGGCGCCGCGCGTCTCGAGAAGTGATCCTCAGGGCGGCCGTCGAGGACTGTAATGACGCTCATTATCGCGCCTCACAGCATAGATGCCGTTCTCCGCAAGCTCCTGCGCGGCTCCGCAACAGGCCTGCGCAGGCTCGCAGTAGTGCTGGCTGCGCTCGCTCTGTCTGCCTGCGCGACCAACCTCGGCGGTAGCGTCGATACCACCGCAGCACTCGGTGAGCAGAAGCCGCTGCCGGGCAACGGCAAGCCGCAGAAGCCTGTGCGCATCGCCATGATCCTGCCGCTTGCCGGCTACAGCCCGACCGCGGCGACCGCCAAAGGCATGAAGCAGGCCGGCGAGATGGCGCTCTTCGAGCTCGACAACCCGCTCGTGCAGATCATCGTCAAGGACGACAAGGGAACGCCCGTAGGCGCCGCGGCAGCCGCCGACGAGGCCATTCGCGAAGGCGCGGAAATCATCGTCGGGCCGCTCACGGCCGGCGCTACGACGGCCATCGCGCCCGTAGCCCGCAAAGCCAATGTTCCCGTCCTGACGTTCTCGAACGACCGCCGCGTCGCCGGCAACGGCGTCTATTTGATGAGCTTCCTGCCCGAGCAGGAGATCGATCGCATCGTCACGTTCGCCGCCTCCAAGGGCAAAAGGACTTACGCCGCGCTCGTTCCGGATGACGCTTATGGCGTCGTCGTCGAAGAGGCATTCCGGCGAGCCGTGGAGCGCAATGGCGGCCGCGTCGTCGCTCTCGGCAAATACCCGGCCGACGTCAACGCCATGCTGACGCCCGTCAAAGGGCTCATGGATTCGATCCGGCAGAGCGCCGATTCCGGCATGCCGGTGGACACGCTTCTTTTGGCTGGTGGCGCCGAGGTGCTGCCTCAGATCGGTCCGCTCATGAGCTATTCCGGGCTGAATGGCTCGCAGATAAAGCTCATCGGCACCGGAGGCTGGGATTACCCCAACGCTGGCCGCAATGCGGCGCTCGCGGGTGGCTGGTATCCGGCCCCCGATCCTCATGGCTGGCAGGATTTCGCTCAGCGCTTCTCGCGTTCGTTCGGCACCACGCCGCCCCGGCTCGCCACGCTCTCGTATGATGCTGTGAGCTTCGCCATCACGCTCGGCGCCTATGAGCCGGGCCAGCGCTATACGGCTGCCAATCTGACACGTGCCAACGGGTTCAATGGTGTCGATGGCACGGTGCGCTTCAGCGCCGAGGGCCTTCCGGATCGTAGCCTTGCAGTCCTGGAGATCCAGACCTTCGGCGCCAGCGTCATCGATCCTAGCCCAGGCGGGGCCTTGCCGGCGGCTAGCACGAGCGCAGTTTCAGCGGCGCAATCTCCCGAAAGGGCCAACTAATCCGATCCGTTTGACTTAAGTTGCTACGTAGCGCTTGAGACCTGCTCACGCAGCGTGACGGGCATCCAGCGGCGGCGTCGCGATCTGGTCCACGGCCACGCGCACGGCCGCAGCGTAGAGGCTGTCGGCGTGCTCTTCCGTATAATCGGCCTGATGCGCAAAGACATTGCGGCGCGCCCGAATGCTCATGATGCCGCTAAGGTCATCGAAGAGCCCATCGAGGGCATAGATGGCGGCATTGATCTCGATCTCCGCCGTCTGATGCAACTTGGCGGTCAGGTCGACCCTCTCCCCCAACGCCCGGGCGCCCTGCGTCGCCAATTCCCATTCGAGCTCTTTCGGCATCTGCGGCACCATCTCGCGAGGGCGCGATGACACTACGGGCCGCTTGTCGATAATGCGATCCACCGCCCCGGCAACATGATCGTGCCAGGTTCTGAGCACGCGCAGCGGCATGAGCTCCGTCGCCTTGATGGTGCGTTGCCGTTCCACGGCAGCATCAATGCTGCGCCCGACCTGCTGGAAGAAGCCGGTGCATTCGTCGAGAAGACGGCGCACGAGGTCGGAGCCCTGCGCGATCGGCCCGGCGCTCGCAAGCGCACTTGTAAACCGCATGAAGTTCAACAATCCGGGTTCGTCGAGAGCCGCGCGCGTGGAGACAGGCGCACTCGCAGCAAGAACGCGCAGCGTTGCAGCTCTGGTGATTTCGTTTTGTTTGGGCAATAAAGCCCTGAACTTATTCGTCAGCGAAAACAAGTTCATTTATTTCGTCCGGCTTCGAAATTTCGCAGCACAGCGCTTTTCGAGATTCACCCCGCGCTGGTGAATGGCCGGTTAACTGAATGTTGTCTATAAATTGCGGGCGAGAAAAAGAAGAATACGGAATGTTGCGTCCGCAATTGGAGGCAAATCTATGCGGCCACGAGCGCGCGCCCAGACTAGCGCCTGGCTGAACGGTTCCGGGGCGCAAATGCCACCGGCATCACAGCGCTGCCGGGTCCTGATTTGGCGTTCCCATCGGCATGAGTAGAAGCCTCGCCAGCGCTTGCCTTCTCGACATCCGGTTTTAGTGACGGGCCATAATACCGGTAGTGCCCCGTGATCTGGTCGACGAACAATGCGTCTTCCAATTGCGGACCCCAGCCGCGATTGTGAATGATCATCGGACGCCCGGAAGGCGCGACCACGGTTGAAACGACGGCGATATGCGAGCGGTTTCGCCGGTTCTGCGGCCGGTAATAAGTCACGATATCTCCCGGCAGATAATCCTCCGCGAAAGCCGTGATCGGCAGGTTTTCACCCCGGGCCGCAAAGAAGCGCCGCAAAACCTCGGTGCGGCGATGGTCGATATTTCTATCGCCTGATCCCGATCTCGCCTCATGTACGAGAGTTTGCAGATCGAGGCCCAATGCGCGGTAGGCGCGCACGACCACGTCGGTGCAAACCCCAAACAACGAAGGCACATCGCCCATCGGATAGGAAATCGACCGGTACTTGTCGTTGTAGATCACGAAGCCGTCGGCCTGCGCCTCGGCTGCCTTCGCTAGCTCGACGCCGAAGGCTTCGGGCGTCGGCGCGAGGGACGTTGGAGACCTCCCCGAACGGGTTGCGGATAGCGACGCGGTCTTGACGCAGATCCCCCGAGCCGCTCCGCCGGCGTTGAGATCGTCGATGTCCGGCAGCTCGAGCATCGCGATTTGCGAAGGCGATGAACCGGCAGGCGACAGCGCTTCTGCGGGCTGGGTCGCGCCCACCGCAGCAGGCGGTGGCGTCTCGGCCGAAACCTCGTCGCTCGACGCAACAGGACGAATTGCCGAACTGTCCTCGAGAGCACGGACCGCCGAGAGAGGCTCGTCGGCAAGACGCTGCGCGTCAGGCCTGGCCTGCCGAAGTTCGTGTGCCGCATAAGGCGTCGCTGTAATCTCGACGAGCCTGGGCTCGCGGCGAAAGATCTGGGTGAAAATGACGGCCGCCGTGAGCAGCACAAACGGCATGAACAGCATTGCCGCGGCTTCGACCTGCTCCACCGAGGGGAACCGCAGCAGCGGCAATGGACGGCGGCGGGCAGAGGCGACTTGGCGGACGCGAAGCGCGCGCCTTGGCGCAGCCTGCACCGGCAGACAATCTCGAAGGACTGCGCGAGCCTCCGCTGCCGCCAAGCGCGCCCGCGAATGCGCGGCCGCAATGCGATCGCCAAAACTTGCGTGCGAGACCGCATCAGAGGCCGAGGAGGACGCAAAAGTTCCGAGCGTCGGGTCCCTCTTTAGCGGAAGGCTATCCCGAAGCATCACACTGGCGTTGTTCGCGAGCACGCGCGCACGCGCAACCGCCTCTGCGAAGCGATCAGCGATGTTCGCCCCGGTCGCCGAAGTGCGGAAAGCACCAGCGTGGCCCGCGTCACTCTTCAGCGGCAGGCTTTCTCGAAGCACCGCTTCAGCCTTGGCCACGGCCAGACGCGCGCGCCGGATCGCCATCACGAAGCGATCGGCAACGCTTACGCGCGGAGTCGCAACGGCGCGCGAAGCAGCAGACACTTCATCTGCTTTCAGTGGCAGGCTTCCGCGGAGCAATGCTCCAGCCTCATCCGCAGCCAAGCGTACGCGTTGGAACGCGACCGCAAAGCGGTCGCCAAGGCTCGCACGCGAAGTCGCAACGGCACGCGCAGCAGAGGACGCCGCAACGGCTTTCAGCGGCAGGCTTCCCCGAAGCAACGCGCCGGCTTCATCCGCAGCCGAGCGCATGCGCTGGATCACCGCCGCAAATTGGTCGGCAACGCCCACTCGCGAAGTCGCAACGGCGCGCGCCGCAGTGGACACCACATCCGTCTTCAGCGGCAGACTTTCGCGAAGCATCGCGCCGGCCTCGTCAGCGGCCGAGCGCAGGCGTGTCCGCATCGCTGCGAAACGATCGCCGAAGCTGAAATGGGAAACACCAGAGAGAGAGATATCGGACGCGGGCTGCTTGGATGCGGCCGGGCCGGCAGCACTCTTCCGCGCTGGCGCTGCAGAGATCGAGCGCCTGCGTGTGCTGAGCCGGGGTTTAGGCTTTCGCGGGTTCGTCATTCCCCCATCCGCGATCAAAAGCATCCGCGCTGTGAAATATACGGCTCAACATATTGGGCCGCCAGCGGAAATAGATGGTTTACGGTAGCCTGTGGCCCGCGATGCACGTTCAGTCAGAGCGGAAAGCCGAGTTGAACACGGATATCATCGGGAGCGGCTCCCCCGAGGCGAAGGCTCCTCAGAGATGTATCTCCCGCACTCTTCGAAAGCTTGCGGCTCGCCTCATCCAGGATGAGCTTGTGGTGCCGATACACCGGCTCCGGCAACCCCAGGAGCATCTGCAGGACCCGTTGCAGGCCTGTGGCTTCGAACAAATCCATGCCCCGCGTCACATGCGTGACGCCCTGGCGCGCATCGTCGATAACGACCGCGAGATGATAGCTCGCCGGCACGTCCTTGCGCATGATCACGGTATCGCCCCAGCGCTCTGGATGCGCCTCGATCCGTCGCGGCCGCCCGGACTCGTCGAGTTCGATGAAGGTAAGCGGTTCGTCTCCGAGCATTCCACGCACAGCAAGAAGCGAACGTTCCATGTCGAGCCTCAAGGCGAACGGCTCACCCCGCTCCCGACGTTCCTGCACTTCGCCTTCCGGGAGCCTCTTGTGCAAACCGGGGTAGAGCGGCGCACCGTCTGGATCGACTGCGCCGGGATTGCCTTTCGCCGCCTCGGCAATCTCCGAGCGCGTCGCGAAACACGGGTATAGGACTCCGAGCTTTTCGAGCCAGCGCAGCGCATTGCGATAAGTGTCGAACTCACGGCTCTGCCTGAGAACCGGCGTCTCCCACGAGAGCCCGAGCCACGCGAGGTCGTTATAGATTTGCGTGACGAACTCTTCGCGGCACCGGCCGACATCGATGTCCTCGATGCGGAGCAGGAATTGACCGCCCGCGCGCCGCGCCGCATCCGCCGTGAACAAAGCCGAATAGGCATGCCCGAGATGCAGTTCGCCATTGGGGCTCGGCGCGAAGCGAAACACCGGTGTCGACGTCATGGCCCCTGCATACGCATGTTGAACATCAATCGCAGGCGCCTGTCCGTCCCGCACCCGGCGAGTATGTGCGCGCGATGGCTTCCACCACCCGGTCGTAGGTGCGCCGCTCGCTGGCCGGATAGAGCAGCGCCCAGCTGTTGATGAGCTTGCCTCCACACGTGAAGCTCACACGCTCGTAGAAGTGCATGTCGCCGCGCGTGCCTGAAAGCACGAACCATTTCTCCTTGACCGGCGAATAGTCGATGTTTGCACCGTTGTAATTCTCGGCGAGGAGCTGTTCCCGATAATCCGCGAGGGAAGCGTTCGTGTCGTTCTCGAACGCTGCCACGACGAGGCGCGCTGCACCATCCTTCGAAACGAGCACATTGCCGTCAGGCTGGTTGGCCGTCTCGGGAGGCGTGAAGATATTTCCGGGATAAGCAATCAGAAATCCGAAGCGCTCATTTTCGATCGTCGACCAATTCTTGAGCCTCAGCCGCTCTGCAAAAACCCCGCCGGCCGAGGCTGCCATCATCACCTGAACTGCAACGACAAGAAGAAGCCCCGCTCTACCGCACTCCGCTACGCGCAACATGACCCTGCTCTCCGCCAAGAAGCCAAGCTCGAAACGCTGAACCGAAGTTACTGCAGGCGATGCGGGGCGAGAAGTCCGTCGGATAAACGAATCCACCATTCCCACGGCGGCTCCGGACACCGTAGCGAACACAAATTTTCTTCCGATCCAAAAATCGTTTTCGTTCGTATCTTGAATGCGATAGCGGGCATTTGCGGCCTCTTATGCACCCCATCCCGTGGGGTGCTTCACAGACCTGACATGCGCCGCTAGTATCCGGCATCCGAAAAGGGGGGTGACCCCGATTCTGTTAGAACCGATTGGAAGCAGCTCGTGAATGCTCATGCTGCCAAGCCGGAAATGTTCCCGGCACTGGTTCTCAACGCCGACTTCCGGCCCCTGAGCTACTATCCTTTGTCGCTCTGGAGCTGGCAGGAGTCGGTGAAGGCCGTATTTTTGGATCGCGTCAACATCGTCTCCGAATACGACCGCTACGTCAGAAGCCCCAATTTCGAAATCAAGCTACCCAGCGTCGTCTCCCTAAAAACATACGTGAAACCGGCGCTTTATCCCGCCTTCACGCGGTTCAACGTCTTCCTGCGCGATCGCTTCAGCTGCCAGTATTGCGGCACGCGCGAGGACCTGACGTTCGACCACTTGATCCCGCGCTCGCGCGGCGGCCAAACCCGTTGGGACAACGTTGTCACCGCCTGCGCACCGTGCAATTTGCGCAAGGGCGGCGCCATGCCTTGGGACGCCGGCATGCGCCCCTATCAGTCGCCCTATCGGCCGACCGTTTTCGAGCTGCATCGCAACGGGCGCCTTTTCCCACCCAACTACCTGCACGAGAGCTGGCTCGACTATCTCTATTGGGATACCGAACTCGAGCCGTAGACCTCGGTCGCCTCGCGATCCTACCAATCCGAAGCATTCGGAGGCCACGATCGCGTCAGGCCCAGGTCGCTCTGATCGTCGCGCCTCCTATCAGGCGCGGCGTGAATCGGCAGCGCAGGAAAAGCCTGACGCGTGAACCGTCGGCCTTAAAAAAAAGCCCCGGCTTTCACCGGGGCAAAGGGATTGGAAGGTCTAGAATCCGCCCCCCCCGGATATCAGGTCGCGAGACCTGATATCCGGAGCAGCGGGCGAGTAATTCGAACTACGCTTACGCGGCACGGCGCTCGGACGTCGCGCACAGCACGTGAGCAATGGCCTCGACGGCCTTGACCCAGTCTGCTCCCGCAATGCCCTCGCGTACGCCGAAGGCGCGCATGGCATCCGCCGGAGTTCCGCCATCGCGGAAGAAGCGCGCGCAAGACTGCCGCGCAATGCCGGTCGCCTGGTTCCACTGGATGGGATTGATGTGCTCGGTGCTCATGGGTCTACTCCGGAAATTCACGTCTACTCGGCAGTTTGAGGCAAGCACACCCAGCGCATGATACCACTACGCGCGACCTGTCCATGTGGCACCTGGTTGTGACTTTCGTCCCGCACTGGGGTGCTTGCCAACTCGTTGAAAGCGTCTCCGCCTCCGAATTTCGCTGTCTACGCCTGGCCGACTTTTACGGCCCGGCTGGTTCGTCTCGTCTGCGACGGCTCCGCGTCTCGCTAGCCGTCGCTCAAATCGTCGTCGTGGGTCTCTGCCGCCTCGCGTGCCGAGGCCAGAAGCTGGCCCACCACGTCTTGCAGCGAGCGCCACGCGCTCTCGTCGTACTCCATGCACACCTCACAAACGCAACTCACTCGACCACTCAGCCGTCCACGTCAGCGCAACGCCGCCGAGGCACCGCGCTTTGGTTTCATTGCCTCGCTCTGAGGAGCTTGGCCCTTTTTAGAAACCCCTGAGTTTCCGACCCTGTGACTGCGCGAGCCGCTCGGTGATACGCCCGAACTTGTTCATCCGGGCAGCTCGCCTAAGTCGCATGAACGCGCTTTTGAGCGCGTATCTGGGGGAGAACTCCAGCCGGGGGGATCGGCCGTACACGAACGCAACAGGACGCAACTCACGCGTACGCAGTACTGAGGACTTCTGGACGCTACTGACGCAACCAACGCTACGCTTACTCGGCATCTCCAGCGGACGGGGGTCCGCCAGGAACTGTTGTGCGGTCAAACCCTGAGCCTTGGACTGGCTCCTACGCACACTATTCGAAAGGGTTACGCTGACCTCTGGGGACGCACGACTAAAACCGATTACACCGGCCTTCACGGGCCCCCTCCTACGCAACTCACGCAACGCTACTCAACTCGTACTCAACGCTTACTCACTCGAACCGCAGTACGCTGGACTGGCTCTGAAACTGGTTCTCGGCCGCCGCGGTTCCTTTTGTGTTCCGCGAATGCTGTGAATAAGCCGTGACACTATGGCCACGCGAGGGCGCAATCTTGTCGGGCGCACGAATTGTTGTTGACTCGCGGCGCGAACACGAAGCCACGCACGCGCAAGCGCCTCACGCGGCTTGCTTTTTGCCGCGCGTTCGAAGCCTGTTGAAAACTAAACGGTGAGCGTCGGCGCCCTTAGGTCCGAGCGGAAGATGCCAGAAGGCTGGCGCGCAGCGCGCCCGCAAACGCGAGAATCGACGCCACGACGTTCCATCCAGCGAACGACAGGCCCGCGAATCGCCACGCCGCCTCGTCACAGCGCACGACAACCGCCTGCTCCGCCTCTTTCAGCAGGTCCGCGGCATTCGTCGGCAGGGCCTGCACCGTCCCGCACGTGTCGGGACCCGGCCAGAACTTCCATTCCACGCCCGAATGGTAGACGCCGAGGCCGGCATTGGCCAGGAAGCCAAGCGCCACGAGGAAGAACAAGAGCGCCGCCACACGCGGCATTTCCGACGTCAGCGCCATGGCCAAGAACAGCAACGGGATGCCCGCGTAATAGGCGTAGCGCTGCATCAGGCATAGCGGGCAGGGCGCGTACCCGCCGAGGTGCTCGAACGCGAGGGCCCCCAGAATGACAGCGGCGGCCAGAAACAGCGTCAACCCACCGGCACGATAGGCTCCGGTCTTTTCGGCGCTGACGTACGAGAGCATGGAGGAACTCCTAGAACACATACCTGATGGCGACGAACCCGCCGACCAAGACCACGAAAAACACCGTGGTCACCAGCGTGAGCCGCTTTTCGATGAACTCTCGGATCGGCTCACCGAAGAAATAGAGCAGCCCTGCAACGAGATAGAAACGCATGGCGCGCGCGACAATGCTGGCCAGCATGAATTCCAGGAAGGGCATGTGCATCACACCAGCCGCGATGGTGAGCACCTTGTAGGGAAAGGGCGTCATACCCTTGGCGATGATGATCCAAACGCCCCACTCGTTGAACCAAGACTTGAAAACGTCGAAACCATCGGACTTGCCGTAGAGCTTGAGGATCGGTTCTCCGATCGCCTCGAAAAAGAAGAAGCCGATAGCGTAACCGAACGCGCCGCCGATCACCGAGCCCACGGTTGCAACCGTCGCGTACCACCAGGCTTTGAGCCGGTTCGCGATCACCATCGGGACGAGCATCACATCCGGTGGGATCGGAAAAAACGAGCTTTCGATGAACGAGATCCAGAACAGCGCCTGCGGCGCGTGTTCGCTGCGCGCCTTGGCCATCATCCAGTCGTAGAACCGCTTCATGCGAGAAAGTCCCCCACCGCACGTTGGACCGAAGCGTGATTAGTTCGGACGCCGCAAATTGTCTATCACGCCTATGACGGCCTCGCGGGCTCGAAACCCTGCGAAAGCCTAAGAACGAGCTCGTTAAGGATGAAACGGCCGCGCCCCGTGGCCCGAACTCGGGCCGCGGCTCTGGGATACTGAATCGACGCCGGAGCAAGCCCGGGTCCGAGACAAGCTCGGATCTCGTCCAAGCCGGCCGCGCTGTCCTCGCCAGGCACCAGGCGTTCCACGAGCCCTGCGGTTTCAAGCATGTCGATGGCTGCCCTCGAGGGTCTCACTCCACCGACAGCTTCCAGCCGCTCGAGGTCGAGACCTTCACTCAGCCGCAAACCCATCAGCAGCATCTCGTCGGCCGCCTCGTGATTGGTGAGCGCTTCCATGCTGGCGAAGCCGTGGCCCTGCTGCTCCACGCCTTCCACCCAGGCTTCTGGCGCTCTCTCGGTGCTGGTCGCATACCGTTGCCCGTTGCTGATCAGGCGCCCATGCGCGCCTGGTCCCACACCCGCATATTCGCCGTAGCGCCAGTAAAGGAGGTTGTGACGGCTCTCCTCGCCCGGCCGCGCATGGTTAGAGACCTCATAGGCTTGAAGCCCACGCGCTTCGCAAATCTCTTGCGTCGCCTCGTAGAGATCACCCGCAGCTTCGTCTTCCGGGACGATGAGCTTGCCGCGCCGATGCAGCTCGAAGAACGGCGTGTCCGGCTCGATGGTGAGCTGATAGAGCGACAGATGATCGCCCGCAAGCGCCATCGCTTCACCCAGTTCCGCACGCCACTCAGCCACCGTCTGGCCGGGCCGCGCATAGATGAGATCGAACGAGAAGCGCTCGAACGTACGCGCCGCGATTCCTATCGCGGCCTTCGCCTCTTCAACGGAATGGATGCGGCCGAGGCGCTTGAGGTCAACGTCGCGAAGCGACTGCACGCCGATCGAGACGCGATTGACGCCGGCGTCGCGATAGCCTTGAAAGCGCTGCGCCTCGACGCTGCCGGGATTTGCTTCGAGCGTGATCTCGGCTTTGGGATCAATTCTCCAGTGGCTGGCGATGTGATCGAGGATGGCGCCGACGGTCTCGGCCTTCATCAACGATGGCGTGCCACCGCCAAAGAATATGGACGAGACCGTGCGCGGCCCCGTCAGGCTCGCGACATGATCAATCTCGCGCTTGTAGGCCGCGAGATAGCGTGCCTCGTCCCAGCCGCCGAAACGCACATGGCTGTTGAAATCGCAGTAGGGGCATTTCTGCGCGCAGAACGGCCAGTGGACGTAGACGCCGAAACCTGGATCGCGCTCGCTCAATATCCTGCTCTCTACTTGTGCTCGCTAGCCGCGACGAGGGCTCGCGCAATCGTGCGCCACCGCGGCTCTTCGGGCAGCGTCCCTGATGCGAGCCACGCTTCGAGGGCCGCGAGGAACTTCGGCAGCTCCCTATTCTGCCACTGCGCGCCATGCTGGGAAAAGTCCCGGCGCAAGTTGGCAATAAATTGAACAAGCTCCACCTGCGTGGAGATACTGCGGGCCGCCGCTGTCAAAGCTTCGACATCACGTCCCGACTTGGCGACCGGCTTGGCTGTCACTTCCATGAGGCAGTCACGCTTGAACGCCTCGAATGCCCGCGTCCGGTGCGAGATGGCGTACTTCGCCGCCGGCTCCATTTCACCGAAGGTCAAAGTCTCGCCATCCGCGACAAACATCGGATCGTAGCCGAAGCCGTTGCCGCCGCGCGGAGGCCACACGAGCGTACCGAATACACGCCCATCGAACATCCGATATTCACCAGACGGCCAAGCCAGGCACAAAACCGATATGAAATTGGCTCGCGGCCCAGCGCCATCTGCGGAGCTGTTCCAGGCTCCGCGCTCGGCCAACGCATCGTGCACGCGCCGCATGGCAAGGCCGAAGTCCTTGGTTGGACCTGCCCAGCGCGCCGAATAGATACCGGGTGCGCCGTCGAGAGCTTTCACTTCCAGGCCTGAGTCGTCGGCGAGGGCCGGGAGTCCCGAGCCCTGGGCGGCAGCAAAAGCCTTGAGCCGCGCATTGCCTTCGAAAGACGGCTCCGTCTCTTCGGGTTCGTCGAGACCGAGGTCGCCGGCGGAGATAGCATCGAATCCGTATGGCGCGATCAGCTCCCTGATCTCCCACACCTTGCCGGGATTGTGGCTAGCAACGACGAGCTTCGTGCCGGGCGTGAGACGCGTCATCGTGAAAGTCCCCAGATCTTCGGCTCCGCGAACTCGAGGCAATTCCCCGCCGGATCGCGGAAGTAAATGGAGCGACCGCCACCAGGCCATTCGAAATCGGCTTCGATCGCCACGTCTTGCGCCGCGAGACGCGCCTTCCAGTCGTCGATCTCGTTCGCCGTCGCTGCGAAGCAAACGTGGCCCTCGCCCGCTGCGCCGTGCGGAGGCACCGGCAGTGCATTGGGCTGAGGCGCAACGCGCGTCGCGTCCGGATTGAAGATCAACAGCATCTGGTCCTTGAGGCGATAGAAAACGTGCCGGCCGGGTGCCTTGCCGAATGGCTCAAGTCCGAGAGTGCGGGCATAGAAGGCCTCGATCGCATCGAGGTCCTTCGCATAGAGCACCGTTTCCAGAACTGCCGTCGGCCTCATGCTCACTTTCCCTCTCTCCCGTGAGCGGAGCGGATGGGGATAGGAAGCACCTGATTACCCGTTGCCTCTCGCCGGCTGCCTTTTCAAGCCACCGTCAGCTTCTGCAATTGCACCAGCTCCCCGATGCCCTTCTTGGCGAGCCCCATGAGCTGGTCGAAGCTTTCCTGGCTGAAGGCGACGGTCTCGGCCGTACCCTGCACCTCGACGATGCCGCCCGCCCCCGTCATGACGAAGTTTGAGTCCGCGTCCGCCGATGAATCTTCGGCGTAGTCGAGATCGAGAACCGGCGTGCCCTTGTAGAGACCGCACGAGACAGCAGCGATGTGATCGCGCAGCACGCCATCCTTGACCATGTCGCGCATCTTCATCCACTGGATGCAGTCGTGCAGAGCGACCCAGGAGCCCGTAATGGCTGCCGTTCGCGTCCCGCCATCGGCCTGGATCACATCACAGTCGATCGAGATCTGTCGCTCACCAAGCTTGGTGAGATCGACGACGGCGCGCAATGCACGTCCGATGAGACGCTGGATCTCCTGCGTCCGACCCGAAGGATGGCCAGCGGAGGCTTCACGCCTGGTCCGCTCGTTCGTGGCACGAGGAAGCATGCCGTACTCGGCCGTCACCCATCCGCGCCCCTGGCCCTTGAGCCACGGCGGAATACGCTCCTCGAGGCTCGCCGTGCACAGCACGTGCGTGTTGCCGAATTTGATCAGGCACGAGCCCTCGGCGTGCATGGACACCGCACGCTCGAAAGAGACGCGGCGCAGCTCGTCTGGCTGGCGTTTTGAAGGGCGGATGCTGGACATTATATTAGGTGTCAGTTTTCTGTGGCTTGCCCGGCTTGAGGCCGGAAGGAAAGTTCGGGCGAACCTAAGGGAGGGGCAGCCCGCGATCAACCGATATCCCATTGCCACGATTGACGAGACCTTGTGGCGTTCCCTAGACTCCTGAGCCTGCGCGGATTTGATGCGGGGGTATTGCCTCCAAGGCCTCGAAACCGGACCGGCGGTCAGACAGACGGAAATTAAGGACTAGACAGAGGGCAAAGGTGAAGATGTCAGAGCCCATCTCAGAGATTACCCGTCTGAGCGAACGGTCGCGCGCCATCCTGCGCCATATCGTCGATAGCTACCTCGCCACAGGCGAGCCGGTCGGCTCGCGCAATCTGGCGCGTGTCCTGCCCATGACGCTCTCCCCGGCCTCGATCCGCAACGTCATGTCGGACCTCGAGCATGCCGGCCTCATCTACGCCCCGCACACCTCGGCGGGTCGCCTTCCGACGCAATCGGGGCTGAGACTGTTCGTCGACGGTCTGCTCGAGGTCGGCAACATTGCCGATGAGGAGCGCCGCCAGATCGAAGCCCAGATCGCCATCCGGCGTTCGAAGTCACTCGACCAGGTCCTGGCGGAAGCCGGCGAGCTGATGTCGGGGCTTTCGCATTGTGCCGGCGTCGTGCTGGCGGAAAAGCAGGTCTCGCGCCTGAAGCACATCGAGTTCGTCGCTATCGAGCCTACGAAGGCACTCGTGGTTCTTGTCGGCGAGGATCAGAACGTCGAGAACCGCATCATCGATATTCCGGCAGGTCTTCCCCCATCGGCTTTGACGGAAGCTGCCAATTATCTGAATGCCCACATTCGCGGCCTCACGATTCCCGAGGCGCGCGCTGCCGTCGAGGCAGAGCTCGGCACCGCGCGCGCCGAGCTCGACCAACTGACTCAGAAGGTCATTACGTCCGGCCTCGCGGAATGGTCCGGCGCGATCGCCGACAGGAAGAGCCTCATCGTTCGCGGCCAGGCCAATCTTCTGAAGGATCTGACTGCAGTCGAGGATCTCGAGCGCATCCGCCAGCTGTTCGACGATCTCGAGACAAAACGCGATCTCGTGCAGATTCTGGGGCTCGCCGAGAAGGCCGAAGGCGTCCGCATTTTCATCGGTTCAGAGAACAAGCTGTTCTCGTTGTCCGGCTCGTCACTCGTCGTGGCTCCGTTCCACGACAGCGAGCAGAAAATCGTCGGTGTACTTGGCGTTATCGGACCGACACGCATCAATTATGCGCGCATTATTCCCATGGTTGATTATACGGCAAAGCTGGTGAGCCGCCTGCTGACTTGATTTTTCCCGTGCCCCGGATGATATCGGGCCACGAAACTGGCGCTTCTCGATGCTGAGGTGCCGCCCTGGGGCCGGAGCGCCCCGGCTTCGAGTTACGCCCGACATATCGCGGAGATCAAATGGCCGACGAGACCAACCGTCCGAACGCGAACACACCGCCGCCCGGCGCCCCAGAACCGGACGCGAAGCCCACCGACGCCACGGCAGCCGATGAGAGCAAGCCGGGTCTCGATGCGGATAAGCTCGCGACCGAGGTCGAGACGCTTCATGGCCAGATCGCCGATCTGACGGATCGGCTGCTGCGTGCCCATGCCGACATCGACAATCTGAGAAAGCGGCTCGAGCGCGAGAAAGAGGAAACGGCCAAGTATGCCATCACGCGATTTGCTCGTGAGGTGGTAACCGTGGCCGACAACTTCGAGCGCGCCGTCCAGGCCGTGCCCGCCGGCGCCGCAGAGCAGGACAGCGCGTTGAAGGCCCTGGTCGAGGGCGTAACCATGACCGAGCGCGAATTCATCAACGCCCTCGAGCGCAATGGCGTGCGCCGGATCGTCCCCAAGGGCGAAGCCTTCAATCCGCATCAGCATCAGGCCATGATGGAGTTGCAGAACCCCGAGGTTGCCCCCGGCACGATCCTCGAGGTCTTCCAGCCCGGATATCTGATCGACGAGCGCGTCCTCCGCCCGGCCATGGTTGTGGTCGCAAAGGGCGGCCAGAAACCTGGCAAAACTGATCCGGAGCAGCCGGCTTCACCGGCCACTGACGACTAGCCCCCGGAGACCGGAAACGCCCGCCCCCGGCGCCTGCTCGTCGAATGGTTCGAGTTGACACAGCCACCCAAAGTCGCGAATGCTTGCCAGCCCCCTTCGCGGCCTGTTGATGCGGGTAAACAAGGCAGCGGGTGCGCGGGAGGCACGCCGGTTTCCGGAGCTCCTTAACGGGCCGGAAACCATCTCGCGGCAAGAGGGCATCCGGCTCTTGGATTACCGGCTCGGCTCAAGTCCCTTGCGGCCAGCCGTGAGCAATGTTTAAGGACACGGTCCCAAATTTGAACCGAGACAGATGCGTCACTCCCGTTGCACGGGAAAAAGGCCGACCTATATAAACGCGCATCAACAAAGTGTTCTCCTTGGGGACCGTATCCACGCCTCATATTTGAGTTTGAGGCTCTAGGACAACCGGACGCCGACCTTCGTGGGTCCGGACGGTCTGCCGCAACGAAGAGGAATTTCGGAGACATGTCTAAAGTAATCGGTATCGACCTCGGCACCACCAACTCATGCGTCGCGGTCATGGAAGGCGGCAAGCCTCGCGTTCTCGAGAACGCCGAAGGCGTAAACACCACGCCCTCGATCGTCGCCTTCGCTGACGATGGCGAGCGGCTCGTCGGTCTGCCGGCCAAGCGCCAGGGTGTGACCAATCCGACCAACACGCTCTTCGCCATCAAGCGCCTCATCGGCCGCCGGTACGAAGACCCCATGGTCGAGAAGGACAAGAAGCTTGTCCCCTACAAGATCGTAAAGGGCCCGACCGGCGACGCCTGGGTCGAAGCCGACGGCAAGCAATATTCCCCGCAGCAGATCTCGGCCTTCATCCTTCAGAAGATGAAAGAGACCGCCGAGGCCAAGCTCGGTGAGACCGTCACGCAGGCCGTCATCACGGTTCCCGCCTATTTCAACGACGCCCAACGTCAGGCCACCAAGGATGCCGGCAAGATCGCCGGCCTCGAGGTGCTGCGCATCATCAACGAGCCGACAGCGGCCGCTCTCGCATACGGCCTCGACAAGAAGAAGGACGCGCGCACGATCGCCGTCTACGACTTGGGCGGCGGTACGTTCGACATCTCGATCCTCGAGATCGGCGACGGCGTCTTCGAGGTCAAGTCCACCAATGGCGACACCTTCCTCGGCGGTGAAGACTTCGACATGAAGCTCGTCAGCTATCTGGCCGACGAGTTCAAGAAGGAGCAGGGCATCGATCTGCGGAACGACAAGCTTGCTCTGCAGCGCCTCAAGGAAGCTGCCGAGAAGGCCAAGATCGAGCTGTCCTCTTCCGCTCAGACCGAGATCAACCTGCCGTTCATCACGGCCGATCAGTCCGGCCCCAAGCATCTCACCATGAAGCTCACGCGCGCCAAGCTCGAGAGCCTCGTCGACGACCTCATCCTGAAAACGCGCGGTCCCTGTGAGCAGGCGATCAAGGATGCTGGCCTCAAGGCTGCCGAGATCGACGAAGTCGTTCTCGTCGGTGGCATGACGCGCATGCCCAAGGTGCAGCAGGTCGTGAAGGAGCTGTTCGGCAAGGAGCCCCACAAGGGCGTGAACCCGGACGAGGTGGTCGCTGTTGGCGCCGCCATTCAGGGTGGCGTTCTGAAGGGCGAGGTGAAGGACGTTCTCCTTCTCGACGTTACCCCGCTTTCGCTTGGCATCGAGACGCTGGGCGGCGTGTTCACTCGTCTGATCGAGCGCAACACCACCATCCCGACCAAGAAGAGCCAGGTCTTCTCGACCGCCGAAGACGGCCAGAACGCGGTCACCATCCGCGTCAGCCAGGGCGAGCGCGAGATGGCCGCCGACAACAAGCTTCTGGGTCAGTTCGATCTCGTCGGCATTCCGCCGGCGCCCCGCGGCGTGCCGCAGGTCGAGGTCACGTTCGACATCGACGCCAACGGTATCGTGCACGTGTCGGCCAAGGACAAGGCCACGAGCAAGGAGCAATCTATCCGCATCCAGGCTTCGGGCGGTCTTTCCGACAGCGAGATCGAGCGCATGGTCAAAGACGCCGAGGCTCACGCTGCCGAGGACAAGCAGAAGCGCGAGCTCGTCGAGACCAGGAACCAGGCCGAAGCTCTCGTTCACTCGACTGAGAAGCAACTCTCGGAGAACGCCTCCAACCCTGCAGTCGCGGCGGTCAAGGGCGACATCGAGAAGGCGATCGAAGCAGCCAAGGAGGCCCTTGCCTCTGATGACGTCGAGCGCATCAAGCAGACGACCACCGCTCTGGCTCAGGTCGCCATGAAGATCGGCGAAGCCATCTATGCGGCTAAGGGTTCGGCTGGCGAAGGCGGCGACGATGCCGGCGGCGAAGCCAAATCGGCAGGCGATGACAACGTCGTCGACGCCGACTTTGAAGAGGTAAAGGACGACAAGAAGAAGTCGGCCTAACAGACGAGCGGCGGCCGTTCGGCCACCGCTGCGACACGGCTCCGCCCTTGTGGACCGCATGCAACCATGGCATGGGTTACCTGGGCGGAGCCCTTCCTATCACCCCGAGATCGTGGCACTCAGTCGTCGAGGGTTGAGCCGATCCGTTTTTGAGCCCGCGCTCCGCGCTCCTTGAGTGGTGCGCTCGGCGAGCGCAGGCCACGAACGAGGTTCGGCGCTTCGAGCCCGTGACGACGGCAATCCGGCAACCGGCATTGCCGGTATTGACGCGGAATATGCCTTGACCGCCCGCCGCGGGGCCAATGCGAACGGACGTCCGCTGCATGGCAAAACGCGACTACTATGAAATCCTGGGCGTTCAAAGGAACGCCAGCGACCAGGACCTGAAATCGGCCTTCCGCAAGCTTGCCAAGGAATGCCACCCCGACAAGAATCCTGGAGACAAGGCTGCCGAGCAGACCTTCAAAGAGCTCAATGAAGCTTATGAAGCTCTGAAGGACCCTCAAAAGCGCGCCGCCTACGACAAGTTCGGTCACGCCGCCTTCGATCATGGCATGGGCGGTCGCGGCGGCGGTTTCGGCCCCGACTTCGCCTCCTCAATGTCGGACATCTTCGACGATCTCTTCGGCGAGTTCATGGGCGGCCGTCGCGGCGCCGGGCAGCGTTCCCGCTCCTGGCGCGAGCGCGGTGCCGACCTTCGCTACAATATGGAGATCACCCTCAACGACGCCTTTTCAGGCAGGGCCGCGGAAATCCGCGTGCCCGCCAGCGTCGCCTGCGAGACGTGCTCCGGTTCCGGCGCCAAGTCCGGCACCAAACCGAAGCAGTGCCCCACCTGCGGCGGCAACGGTAAAGTTCGCGCCAGCCAGGGCTTCTTCACCATTGAGCGCACTTGCCCATCATGCCAGGGCCGCGGCGAGGTCATCGAGGACCCCTGCCCAGCCTGCTCCGGCGCAGGTCGCGTCACCAAGGAGCGCACGCTCTCCATCAACATTCCGGCAGGCGTCGAGGACGGGACCAAGATCCGCCTCGTAGGCGACGGCGAAGCCGGCCTGCGCGGTGGTCCGCCAGGTGATCTCTACATATTCCTGTCGATCAAGCCGCACACGTTCTTCCAGCGCGACGGCGCCGACATCTTCTGCAAGGTGCCGATCGCCATGACGTCGGCGGCCCTGGGCGGCCAGATCGAGGTCCCGGCGCTCGACGGCTCGGCAACGCGCGTCAAAATCCCCGAAGGCACGGAATCCGGCAAACAATTCCGCCTCAAGGGCAAAGGCATGCCCGTGCTGCGCTCCAAGGTCGTGGGCGACATGTACATCCAGGTTGATGTCGAAACGCCCAAGAGCCTTACCCGCAAGCAGCGCGAGCTGCTTGAGGAATTCGAACGCGAGAGCCACAAGGAGACGAGCCCCGAAAGCTCCGGCTTCTTCGCCCGCGTAAAAGAATTCTTCGAAGGCAAAAGCAGTTGAGGTCCCGCTTCACTCATGACTAGCTCAGCCAAGCTATTGTTCTTTGCCGGCAGCGCGCGAGAAGGCTCCTATAACAAGCGCTTGGCGCGGCTCGGAGCCGAGATCGCGGAGGTGAACGGCATCCCTTCCACGTTCGCCGACCTCGGCGACTATCCGATGCCCCTCTACGACGCCGATCTCCAGGCCATCGAGGGCATTCCCGAAAATGCGCGGAAGCTCGAGGCATTGCTCAAGATCCACACCGGCGTCTTCATCGCCTGCCCCGAATACAACGCGTCGATCACACCGCTGCTGAAGAACACGCTCGACTGGATCAGCCGCATCAAGAACGAGGGCGAGGAGCCCATGGCCGTATTCAAGACGCGGGTCTTCGCCCTCGGATCGTCGTCGAACGGCGGGGTCGGCGGACTACGCGGCCTGAACACAGTGCGCACCGTCCTGGAGCTCGGCCTCGGTGCTCTGGTACTCCCGGACCAGTTCGCAGTACCCAAGGCATCCGAAGCCTGGAACGAGCACAGCCATCTGAAGAACAAAGATAGCCAGGAGCAATTCAAAAAGCTCATTCAGAAGCTTGCCCGCGCCGCCCATGTGCTGCATGGGTAGGTCGCGCCTCGACGCCGAAGCGCCGATAAGAACAAGCCTAGAGAAACGCGCTTAGAGACCTGCGATATGAGCCACGCACCCGCGAGAGACCGCCTTATCGTCGCGCTTGATGTTCCGCTCCTCGAAGAAGCCTATCGGCTTGTCAGCGTCCTCGGCGATTCAGTGTCCTACTACAAGGTCGGCCTTGAGCTCCTCTTCGCAGGCGGACTCGACCTCGCGCGTGACCTCCGCCGCCAGGGCAAGAGCGTATTTCTCGATATGAAGCTGCTCGACATCGGCAACACGGTGGAGCGCGCCGTCGCCAACGCCAGCGAGCTCGGCGTCAACATGCTGACGGTCCATGGACACGACCTCAAGACGCTGCGCGCCGCCGTCACCGGACGTGGATCGAGCGACCTCAAGCTGCTAGCCGTAACCGTGCTCACAAACTTGACCGCCGACGATCTGAAGCAGCAGGGAGCAACCCTTTCGCCCGCCGATCTCGTGCTGCATCGTGCGCGCCTCGCCTATGAATCGGGCTTCAACGGCGTGGTCGCCTCCGGTCAGGAAGCCGCCCGCATCCGTGAAGCAACCGGTCCCGGCTTCCTCATCGTAACTCCTGGCATTCGACTTCAGGGCAGCTCCACCGATGATCAGGAGCGTGTCATGACCCCTGATCATGCCATTGCCGCAGGCGCCAATCACATCGTTGTCGGACGGCCGATCACCCAGGCGGATGACCCCAAAGCGACGGCGGAGTCCTTCCTGCATCACATCCGCTCAGCCACCGGCGAGCGCGGACCGCGTGTCACCCATTAAAATCAATCACCGAGAAGGGGCCTGAGTTCATGCCGAAGGGATATGTCATCGCGCACGCCGTAGTGACGGACGCGGACAAGTGGGGGCAGTACGTCGCCAAGTCGAAGATCGCTCTCGACAAGTTCGAAGGCAAACCGATCGTCCGCGGCGGCAAGTGCGAGATCGTCGAAGGCAACGGAACTCAGCGCAATGTCGTGCTCGAGTTCCCGAGCTACGAGCACGCGCTCGGCTACGCCAAGAGCCCCGAATATGCCGAGGCCAAGGCCCTGAGACAGGGTGCGGGCACCATCGACATCACGATCGTTGAAGGCGTCTGACGCAAGGCGTTAACCCCGGATAAACGACGGCATGACATGCTCCGACTTACGGAGATGTCATGCGCAGTGTTCTGTATAGTCTCGAGGACTACTTCGAAGCCCTGGCCGAGGAGCGCAAAGGGCCGCTTACGCGCGCGCCCGTCCTGCTCATGAGCTTCGTATGCGCCGTCCTGGGCGACGCCCTCGGGGCCCGCATCGGCCGGTCCACCCTCTTCCCCTCGCCTCGCTGAGTCTGTAAGCGGTAGGTCAGGCCCCGGGCCGCACCGTTGTACGGCCGGCAAATTCTCGAGACTTGTTATTCCCATGCCGCACTTTCCAGCGAGCCAAGGTCGCGAGCCATGGCGCGCGACAGTCCTGACGCTGTTCCCCGAGATGCTTCCCGGCCCGCTCGGCCTGTCACTTGCCGGGCAGGCTCTCGCTGCCGGCATCTGGTCGCTGGAGACAATCCAGATTCGCGACTTCGGATTGGGGCGCCACCGCGCCGTGGACGATACGCCTGCTGGCGGCGGCGCCGGCATGGTGATGCGCGCCGATGTGCTAGGCTCCGCCGTCGATCATGCGCGTTCGCTCACGCCCGGCTTGCCGCTCATTTACATGACACCGCGCGGCGAGCGCCTTACGCAGTCCCTCGCCCATGAGCTGGCCGACGGTCCAGGCGTCATGGTGCTGGCGGGCCGCTTCGAAGGCATCGACGAACGCGTCATCGAGGGTCGCGCCATGCGCGAGATCTCGATCGGCGATTACGTCCTTTCTGGCGGAGAGCTGGCCGCACAGGTTCTGATCGACGCCTGTGTCCGGCTTCTGCCCGGCGTGATCGGAGCCGACGAGAGCCTCGCAAGCGAGAGCTTCGAGAACGGCGGCCTCGAGTATCCGCACTACACCAAGCCGCGCGAATGGGAAGGCCGCTCGATCCCCGACGTTCTCCTTTCGGGCGATCACAAGAAGATTGCGGCCTGGCGCGAAGCCGAGGCGCTCCGCCTCACACAAGTGCGCCGGCCCGATCTGATAGCCGCCAGAAAGAAGCCCTGAACGGCCCGCAGGCCACCATCTCGTTAGACCCGATCTAGGCCAGCCATGCCAGGACCAGCGCAACCACGAGCACGGCGAGCTGATAGGCCGGCATGAAGATCACGATGAGTCCGGCGAGGCTCTCCTCTCGGCCGGAACCGAGCGTGACGTCCCAAAAGCCGAAGATGCCTAGCGCTAGGGCCAATCCCAGCCCAGCGGTGAGAACCCGAGCTCCTCGAGTAGTTTTGACCAGAAGTTTGCCGATCCAGTAGGCGAGAGGCATCGTCGCCCCGGCCCAGAGCGCTATGACCGGCAGCTGCCGCAAAAGATAGCCGTCGCTGAAGTAGAAGAGCTGGGCCAATCCGACAAAAGCGCCCGCAAACGCGAAGTAGCGGGCTAGCGATAAACTGGCGGCCATGAAGGGCTCCGGGCTCTATCCGCGAGCCCGGACGCGGTAACGGGAGTGCCGTGCCACTCGGGCCGGCTTCAGCTCAAGCGGGCCAGCGCTTATAGGTGGCCCGCCTGTATAGACACTGTTCCCCGCGGGACAGATGCCGCGTTAGATCATCTTGATGCTAAATTGCTTACGCTTGTTCTCGTGCACCAGCACGACCTCGTAGCCTTGGGACACCTGGCTCGCGAGGAAGAACAGAACGCGTAGCGCGTGGCGGATGACGTCCACTGTCGATCTCACGCCGAGCATGCTCTTCATCTGCTCGATCTTTTCACAATCGGTCTGGTCGATCTCGATGTCCAGCCGGCGAAATACGCCGATCCTGCTTGGACGACCCGGTCTGCGAGCGGCACGCTCCGCCGGTGCTTCAGCGGTTGCGGCATCGCCGACCGGCTGAGCCATCGCCAGAGTGACCTGCGACTCTCCCGCCGCGTTCGGATTGTTCAGGTGATAACTACCCATTTTGTAGCTCCTTAAATTTTGGCTGGGATTTCCCTCCCGCGCCCCTATCTCAAATTGAATGGCAAGCTCAGCGAGTATGAGGTGAGCCTGTACTCGGTTCGGTGCCGACATTGGTTGCTGAGGATTCGCTGGAACGGCGCTACTTTAAGGGAACCGATCGAGTGAACCTCGAGACAACAAAATCGAATTCAAACAATGTCAGTCCGGACAACACGCAAACCGTTAGTGACTGAAGTTGCTTACGAAGCCCTCCTTAAACGAGGGGGATGATTAAGTTTGGAACTCACTGGATTTGATGCGCGGAAATGCGCTGTTTACTAAAACTAACTCGATAAAAAATATATATCGCTCAATTATTGATATATATCACGGCGCCACAAATACGCAAATACAGTGATTAATCTACACGCCAAAACTGAAAAAGGCAAGTAGTTACAATCTGAGCACAACTACCCCGCGCCGCGACGAAAAGATGACAGAATTGTATTCTTTCTTACCGGCGGTCGGTTCACGAGGCCTCGACACCGTCAGCATTTTCCGCTATGACGCGCCACAAATTCCCCAAAGAGGGTTGCCCGCGAGCGAGAGCTCTCCCCGCGCAAGCGGCGGAAAGCGACATCGCTCTAGATAACATTGGGCCGCACGAGCGCTACCTGCCCACCCGGAAGACGGCGGCGGTTTTGCTCCTCTGCATTGATGTACAAAGAAAAAGGAACGAACATGAACATCATCCAGGAGATCGAGCGCGAGCAGATGAACGCCGTGCTCCAGAAGCGCGGCATTCCCGAGTTCTCCCCCGGCGATACCGTCAAGGTCATGGTTAAGGTCATCGAGGGCGAGGGCAAGTCCCAGTCCGTGCGCCTGCAGGCCTACGAAGGCGTCGTGATCGCCCGCTCCGGCGGCGGCATCAACGAGAGTTTCACCGTTCGCAAGATTTCTTACGGAGAAGGCGTCGAGCGCGTTTTCCCCATCTATTCTCCCTACATCGCCGAGATCGAGGTTCTGCGCCGCGGCCGCGTCCGTCGCGCGAAGCTCTATTACCTCCGTGGCCGTCGCGGCAAGGCCGCCCGCATCTTCGAGCGCACGGACGTTCGCGCCCGCCGCCTGAACGCTCAGTGGAAGGGCTTCAAGAAGCCCAAGGGCGAGCCCGAGGATCTGACCCGTATCAAGGGCATCGATGCCGACCTCGCCACCCGTCTGCGGCAGCTCAACTGCTACAAGTTCGAGCAGATCGCCAACTTGTCGGATGAGGACATCGCCAACATCGACGAGACCCTGAAGCTCGATGGCCGCATCGAGCGCGACAACTGGATCAAGCAGGCTCAGGAGTTGGTTGCCGAGGCAGCCGCCGCTGAGGTACCTGCCGAGGGCTAGTAGCCCCGTATCGGACGCCTCGTGTGGCCGGTTTCGAGATCATGCGAACGGCGGCGCCTTGCGGCAGCCGCCGTTTTGCTTCGCCCAGCGCTAACGCTACTTCCGAGGCGCGTTGCGCCGATGGCAATTTGCACTACAGTCACCATGTAGCGTCGGTGGGACGTTCCTGCTTCGTCGCTGACCGGCGCCACAACCCGAGAGGGCACGCCAAGCCATGTCCAATGTCGAGCTAAGCCGCACCTCGCTCCGCGAAACCGGCAACATCAAGCTGCACGGTGCGGAGGCCTTTGCCGCCATGCGCAAGGCAGGCCGCCTTGCCGCCGAGGCGCTCGACATGATCGGACCCTACGTTCGCCCGGGCGTCACCACCGAGGAGCTCGACGATCGTGTTCTCGAGTTCGCACTCGATCACGGAGCCGTGCCCGCCCCGCTCAATTACCGCGGCTTCCCGAAAGCCATCTGCACCTCGATCAACCACGTAGTCTGCCACGGCATCCCGGGTCCCAAGCCCATGCGCGAGGGCGACATCATCAACATCGACGTCACGCTCATCGTCGACGGCTGGCACGGCGACACGAGTCGCATGTATGGCGTCGGTGAGATCAGCCGCCGGTCCGAGCGCCTCATCGAAGTGACGTACGAGGCCCTGCGCAGGGGCATCGAGGTCGTGCGACCTGGCAACACGACCGGGCACATCGGCGCCGCCATTCAGGCCTACGCCGAAAGCGAGCGCTGCAGCGTCGTGCGTGACTTCTGCGGTCACGGCCTCGGCCGCCTTTTCCACGACCGCCCCAACATCTTGCACTACGGCGAGGAAGGCGAAGGGGTCATCCTCGAGCCGGGCATGCTGTTTACGATCGAGCCCATGATCAATCTCGGCAAGCCGCACGTTAAGGTCCTGGCCGACGGCTGGACCGCCGTGACGCGCGACCGCGAGCTGTCGGCCCAGTTCGAGCACACCGTCGGCGTTACCGACACCGGCGTCGAGGTCTTCACGCATTCGCTTCTGGGGGCCGAGTGGCCCACGGCGCACAATCGCTGATACGGTTCAGGCTCTAGCGGCCGGAGCCGCGCGTATGCACGGCAGCCAAGACGATCGAGACGACGAGACACAAAGCTCATTTCTCGAAGCTTCGCCGCCGCTCCATCAAGGGCACCGCCAACGCCTGCGCGACAGATTCCGTAAGGGCGGTGCCGAGGCTCTTCCTGACTACGAGCTTCTGGAGCTCGTGCTGTTCCGCGCCATTCCCCGCCGTGACACCAAGGATCTCGCCAAACGGCTCATCGCCCGCTTCGGCTCGTTCGCCGGCGTCCTCAACGCACCGGAAGCCCGGTTGAAGGAGATCGACGGCGCCGGCGATGCCGTCATCACCGAGCTGAAGCTCATGCGTGCCGGCGCGCTGCGTCTGATGAAGCAGGAGATGACGTCGGCTCCGCTGCTATCATCCTGGAGCTACGTTCTCGACTACCTGCGCGCAGCTCAGGGCTACGAGGAACGAGAGCACTTTCGCGTTCTCTTCCTCGACAAGAAGAACCACCTTATCGCCGATGAGGTGCAAGGACAGGGAACGGTCGATCACACGCCGGTTTATGTGCGCGAGGTCGTGAAGCGCGCGCTCGAGCTTTCGGCCACCGCCATCGTGCTGGTTCACAACCACCCTTCGGGCGACCCTACGCCTTCACGCGCCGACATCGACATGACGCGTCTCATCGTCGAGGCTGCCAAGCCCCTGGGCGTGCTCGTCCACGATCACGTTATTGTCGGTCGAAACGGCCATGCGAGCTTCAGGGCCTTGAAGTTGCTCTAGGGCAGACGGACTATTTGTAGCCAGATCAGAACAAATTTCAGTTCACACAAGTTCACACCAATTGAAGGCTTGTAAGCCGAAGATTATTTTCAGGCGACGATGCAATTTCTCGAAACGGCACGGGCTATGCGGCAATTCCGCAATCGCTCAAAAGGGCAACCCCTGGCAGACCTGAGCAGCCTTCCGCCGGCATTGGCTGGGGAGCTCGCGTTTCGCCGTTTCTGCACTCCGAAGCTTTCGAGCCGGCGGACTGCGGATCACGATGTCCTTGCCGCCCGCGCCCGCTTCCACCTACGCAATGCCCGCTGGGTCTCCGTGCCGACGGTGCACGGAGCGATCCAGGCCTACGTCTACGAGCCGGACAACATGAGCGCTGCCGCACCCAGCGTGCTCATCGCTCATGGCTGGACGAGCGAAGCCTCTTTCATGGCGGTCTTTGCCGAGCAGTTGCGTCGAGCCGGCTTCCGCGTTGTCGCCTTCGATCAGCCGGCTCACGGCAAAAGCCCGGGCGAGCGCGCGAGCCTCATCGATTGCTCTCGCGCCCTCCTTGAGGTCGCAACGCAATTGGGACCGGTCCAGTCGGTCGTCGGCCATTCCATGGGGTGTCTGGCAGCGCTGCTGGCCGGCGAAGGCGCCGCGCCCATCGCGAGCCCCTACCCATTCGAGCGCTATGTACTCGTTTCCTCACCCAACCGCTTCACCGATATAACCGGCGAGTTTTCCGACGAGATGAAATTGTCGGCCCCAGCCCGGCGCGTCTACGAAGGCCATCTCGAGCGGATTGCTCATCGCCGGATCAGGGACTTCACCGCTGCCCGCATGCTGTCGGCCACAGGGCGCCCCGCATTGCTGATGCATGCTCGGGACGACCACGAGGTCCGGTTCACGAACTCGGCAGACATCGCGGCCGCCTGCCCCTCGGCCACGCTGGCGCCCTTCGACAACCTCGGACACCGGAATATCCTTTTCGCCCCCCCGGTAATCCGTGCAGCCGTGACATATCTGCAAAGCAAGTAACGCAGGCGGGCGCCTAGGCGTTGATCCAATTACGGAATCTCTCCCGTATACAGGGCAGTCCACAGGGCTCGCGGATTTCGCTGGCAATCGCTATATCAGGCTGCCATTTCACTAATCGGGCGATCTAAGCGAGCCCGGGACCCTGATCGCGCCAGACCGATCTGACGCGCACTTCACAGGGACCAAGTCGGAGAAACCGGACATGAGCAAAGCTAAACACGCGCGTGTGCTGATCCTGGGCTCGGGCCCTGCCGGCTACACCGCCGCCATCTATGCCGCGCGCGCCATGCTGAAGCCTGTGTTGATCCAGGGCGTCCAGCCGGGCGGCCAGCTCACCATCACGACCGACGTCGAGAACTATCCGGGCTTCGCCGACGTGATCCAGGGCCCCTGGCTCATGGAGCAGATGCAGGCCCAGGCCGAGCACGTCGGCACCGAGATCATCATGGACCACATCTCGAAGGTGGACTTGAAATCGCGGCCCATCCGCCTCGAAGGCGATTCCGGCGATCACTACACCTGCGACGCGCTGATCATCTGCACCGGCGCCCAGGCACGCTGGCTCGGCATCGGCTCCGAACAGGACTTCAAGGGTTATGGCGTTTCCGCCTGCGCTACGTGCGATGGCTTCTTCTACAAGAACAAGGAAGTGGTCGTCGTCGGCGGCGGCAATACCGCGGTCGAGGAAGCCATCTTCCTCACCAACTTCGCCAAGCGCGTCACGGTGGTTCACCGCCGCGATCATTTCCGCGCCGAGAAGATCTTGCAGGATCGTCTGTTCAAGAACCCGAAGATCGAGGTCATCTGGGACAACGCCCTCGACGAGGTCGTCGGCACGAATGAACCACGCTCGGTCACGGGCGTGAGATTGAAGAACGTCAAGACCGGCAAGGTCACGGAGCGCGCCGCCGACGGCGTGTTCATCGCGATCGGCCACGCGCCAGCAACGGAGCTCTTCAAGGGCCAGCTCGAGATGAAGCCGTCCGGCTATCTCGTCACGGCTCCTGATTCGACCGCGACCTCCATCCCCGGCGTCTTCGCTGCCGGCGACGTAAAGGACGAAGTCTTCCGTCAGGCCGTGACCGCGGCCGGCATGGGGTGCATGGCCGCGCTCGAAGCCGAGCGCTATCTGGCCGAGCAGGACGTCAGCGCCGTGGCGGCCGAATAGCCCATACGGCCTATGCCCCCGAGCCTGAGACAATAAGCCAGCTCCGACACCCCTCTCGGAGCTGGTTTTTTCACGACCCGGACAAAATCAACACGCACAACCGGCTATAAATCCGAGACAAAGCGCGCCTCGGTTGAATAATCTTCAGTCTGCGCATTCGAACGGCTGGCGCAGCAAGGAGTGCCCGGTGGATTGGGACAAGCTCAGAATCTTTCATGCTGCGGCTTCAGCCGGCAGCTTCACGCATGCCGGCGACACGCTGCACATGAGCCAGTCGGCCGTGAGCCGGCAGGTATCGGCGCTCGAGCGTGACCTCAAGGTTTCCCTCTTCCATCGTCATGCCCGCGGCCTCGTGCTGACCGAGCAGGGCGACATGCTCTACCGCACCGTCGCCGAGGTCATGAGCAAGCTGCAGACCGCGGAGACCCTGCTCGCTGACACGACGACCAAGCCCTCGGGCTCGCTCGTCATCGCCGCGCCCGTAGGTCTCGGCACTGTGTGGATCGGCCAGCGGTTGCGGGAGTTTATGGATCTCTATCCGGAGATCCGCGTCGACCTGCTTCTCGATGACGACCAGATCGACATCTCCATGCGCGCCGCCGACGTTGCCATCTGGACCCGCGAGCCCGAGCAGGCGGATCTCATCCGCCGCCCGCTGTTCACCTCCATGGTTCGGCCCATGGCATCGACCAAATATACCCGCCGCTTCGGCGTCCCCGAGACGCTCGAGGATCTCAACAACGGTCAGCACCGCATCATTTCCTATAGCGGCCAGACTGCCCAGCTGCTGCCGGCCATCAGCTGGCTCGAGACCGTGGGCTACGAGGGCCGCGCCCATCGCGTCCCGGCATTTCGCGCCAACAGCGTTGTCGCCATCAAATATGCGATCAGCGCTGGCATCGGCGTGGGCATGATCCCGGACTATATGATCGAGGACGATACGGACCTGGTCCAGGTACTGAACAAGGCCGGGGTCGAGCTGCCCTCGCTTCCGGTCCTGTTCGTCTATCCCGAGGAGCTCAAGAGCTCGAAAAAGGTCCAGGTCCTCCGTGACTTCCTCGTCTCCAAGGGCCGCCAGTGGCGTGACTGACCTGGGCGCTCCGGACGACACTTAAAGGCACTGATCCAAGCCCATCAGTAACCGTATTGAGACCATCCAGGCTATAATCTCGGCGGTCGAATGCCACCACCGCCGGAAGCCGGGATTTTCCTTCCCTTGCGGGGCCGGACTGCAGCCTGGCCCCGCCTTTTGGCGTCCTTAAAGCGCGGCTTATTGCGCCTGATCGGCCCCCTGATTTGCAAGACGGGCCGGCAAGCGCTATCTCAGCACCAACAAATCCAGGAACCCCGAGCCCAACCATGGCCAAGACCCTCTACGACAAGATTTTCGATGAGCACATCGTCCACCAGCAGGATGACGGCACCGCGCTGCTTTACATCGATCGTCATCTTGTCCACGAGGTCACGAGCCCGCAGGCCTTCGAAGGCCTACGCATGACCGGCCGCAAGGTCCGCGCGCCCGAGAAGACGCTTGCCGTCGTCGACCACAACGTGCCGACCACCGACCGCCGCAAGGGCATCGCCGACGAAGAAAGCCGCGTGCAGGTCGAGACGCTGGCCAACAACGCGCGCGACTTCGGCATCGAGTATTTCAACGAGCTCGATAAGCGTCAGGGCATCGTTCACGTCGTCGGACCCGAGCAAGGCTTTACTCTGCCCGGAACCACCATCGTTTGCGGCGACAGCCACACCTCGACGCACGGCGCCTTCGGTGCGCTTGCCCACGGCATCGGCACAAGCGAGGTCGAGCATGTTCTCGCCACGCAGACGCTCATCCAGAAGAAGGCCAAGAACATGCTGGTGTCCGTGGACGGGAAGCTCCCGGCCCACGTGACGGCGAAGGACATCATCCTCGCCATCATCGGCGAGATCGGCACGGCGGGCGGCACCGGCTCCGTCATCGAATACGGCGGCGAAGCCATTCGCGACCTGTCGATGGAAGGCCGCATGACCATTTGCAACATGTCGATCGAGGGCGGCGCCCGCGCCGGCATGATCGCACCCGACGAGAAGACCTACGCCTTCATCAAGGGCCGTCCCAAGGCGCCGAAGGGCGCGGCATGGGACGCAGCCGTGAAGCATTGGGAAACGCTCTTCACGGACGAGGGCGCACACTTCGATCGCGTCGTCCGCCTCGACGCCAACAAGTTGCCGCCCATCGTCAGCTGGGGCACGAGCCCCGAGGACGTGGTCTCGGTCGCGGGCATGGTCCCCGATCCGGCTGCCGTATCTGATGAGAACAAGCGCGCTTCGATGGCGCGTGCGCTCGAGTACATGGGACTGACGCCTGGCACCAAGGTCACCGACATCCCGCTCGACGTCATCTGGATCGGCTCGTGCACCAACGGCCGCATGGAGGATCTGCGCGAGGTCGCCAAGATCGTCGAGGGCAAGAAGATCTCCGAACGCCTAGCTTACGCCATGATCGTTCCGGGCTCCGGCCTAGTCAAAGAGCAGGCGGAAGCCGAGGGCCTCGACAAGATCTTCAAGCAGGCAGGTTTCGAGTGGCGTGAGCCCGGGTGCTCCATGTGCCTCGGCATGAACCCGGATCAGCTGAAGCCTGGCCAGCGCTGCGCTTCGACCTCCAACCGCAACTTCGAGGGTCGTCAGGGCTACAAGGGCCGCACGCATCTCGTCTCGCCGGCCATGGCTGCCGTGGCCGCGCTCGAAGGACACTTCGTTGACATCCGCAGCTGGGGCAATGCCTGACCGTATCTTCGCTGCCGAGACATTCAAAACGCCGGGCTCATAGCGAGACCCGGCGTTTTTATTTACGCTCCGCGAAGCTGATAGGCGAAGAGACCCGCCGTGATCGCAACGACCACGATCACGAAGCTCACCACCTGTTTCCAGATAGCGATTCCGGTCGCAGCCCTGATGAGCAGGAGGATCGGCACAATGAGAACGAAGCTCATGATCATGTTGAGCGACCCGGTCCACGCCGTTTCCGGCACCACCGCGCCCAGCATGTTGAGACAGAGCAGCGAGTCGAAATTCGGCGCGCAGTAGGCGAGCGGCTCTGAGCCCGGCTGCGCCAGGATCGTCTGAAGAAGCGGATCGTCTGCACTGGGCTTGCCGAGTTGTGTCACGAGGACGATGCTCGGCAACAGCGTGAACGGCACCTGGAACAGCGCCGGCCCCATCGACATGGCCGCCGCCTGGAAGTACTCGGCGAATTTGAGCTTCGTCCACCGAAACAGCCGGATCGGTATGTAGAGCAGCAGGAACAATATCGCTGCCACGAACGGCTGAACGAACTGCCAGAAGGCATCGAAACTCGACGGCATCACGGAGACGCCAAGTGAGGCCGCAACGAGTGTCTGGATCACGAGCTGAGCGCCCGCCATCTTGACCCAGAACGACATGCGCTGGTCGAAATCCTCTCGCGAGCCGATGACGATCGACTTCCCGGTTCGAACCGGATGCACCGTCGCTTCCCATGCAGTGCCGAGAACGCCCAGCACTGGGCGTGACTTGTCCGCGAAAAAGCTCATGAACATCGGATGTGATCCCCCACGCCGCGCTTCGCTCACCGGGCGCCAGAGGCCAGCATACGAAAAAGGGGGCTTGGAAGCCCCCTTGTCGCGTTATGCACGGTAGAGTCTGGGAAATACGCGAGTTGCGATCAGACCTGCGCCTTTTGCGCCGCGATCATTTTCGGTAGAAGCGCGCGCAGCTCGTCGATTTCCTTCTCGTCCGTCTTGAAGAACATGTTGTTCGCGATGCGCTTCAGAACTGCCTCGTCGAGCTCACGCTGCAACAGAATGACCGGCACGTTGCCCGGGGGATAGAACTGCGCCGGGCCTACGACCTCGAAACCGAGCACGTGCTGATAGAAGCTCTGCCACTTCGTCTGCGTCGCGACGAGGAGATGCTTCGCATCGAGCGCGATGCACGCCATGATGCCTGAGCGGATCGCGGCCGCGTACAGACGCGCGCGATAGCGCGTGTTGTCGATCGTCGGATCGATCGAAAGCCGCGACAACTCCACGACCGGCCCAGTTGCCTTGGCCTTGATGTCTGCGATCTCGGGATAGACCTTCTCGCAAGGAAGAACGGGATCCTCGGCACCCGCGGCCCAATAGCTTACGCGCAGCGTCGCCGTGCATGCGCCGCGCCGGAACAAACCGGCCGTCAGCGTGGTCGGGAGGTCGTCGTAAGGATCAACATAGATGCCCCAGGGCGACGGCTCGATGAGCTTCGCGGCGACATAGCCGTCGTGGCGCAGAGCCAGCGGTTCGCGCTTATTTTCACCGGCAGCATACCAGTGCGTGGTCACGACAGAGCTTTCCGGGTCGACATCGGGATTTGATGACACCCGTTTAAGCGAATTACCTAGCAACAAGGGATACCTCGCGAAAACATCGAGAAGGCAATGCCATAAAAGCATCACCTAAGAAAGTGAATCATGACCTCTGCGCGGTTAGGAAAACCGACGCAAATGCGAAAGGGTTCCTTATTAAGCGAATTGGCCGCATCCCTTGAAGCCCCCAGGCCACACGCGTGCTTTGGATGCAACACGAATCGCTCGATTCGAACGCAGATTACGAGGGCTGTTCAAGACTGCAAGAAGCACATATTCCTGCCCCATGAAGGCGACGGGCGCATAACACGCGGGACAGGTTGGATGGGCAGCACGATCAGTTGGAAGGACGCGAAGGCCCCCACACTGGCCGAATTCGAGGCCATCGCCGCTGCGGCATGGGAGCGCCTTGGGCCGGAGTTCCGAGAGGTCTGCGAGGATCTGGTCATTCGCGTCGAGGACTTCGCCACGGATGAAGTGCTCGACGAGCTCGACATCGAAAGCCCGTTCGATCTCATGGGCCTCTATCAGGGCCTGAGCCTGGACCAGAAGAGCGTTCTCGACGTGCCGCGAGAGCCGGACATGGTGTTCCTCTACCGCCGGGCCATTCTCGACTACTGGACCGACGGCGAAGAAACTTTGGATGAGATCATCACTCATGTCCTCGTGCACGAGATCGGCCATCATTTTGGCTTCTCCGACGCGGATATGGAGGAAATCGAATCTCATTCTTCTGCGTGAGAGCGGCACCACCGCCACACCCCGCAAAGGGTCCGCAGTCCGGGAAATGTTGCGCTTGTAATGTTAAGGGTTCCAGGTGATTGTGAAGGTTGCTGCGGTGCCCAGGATTTGATGAGGCACCCCCGCGACGGTCGGGGTCTCGAAACGCAAAGCAGTCCGCAAACATTGAGGCGAGCGAGCCGCATGGCCGTGAGCGTCGAGCAACGGGTACGCGCGTGATCAACACACACTCCCGGCATCAAGGTCTGGCTGGCCTCGCTGCGATGGTGCTGCTGTCGCTGTCGTTCACGAGCCTGTTCTCAGCCGCTCGCGCACTGGACGAGGTCCCGACTCCCGAAGAGTACACCGCTCACGTCGGCGGCGATGCGCATGTTCTTCCTCCGGGCGAGCTCAAGCTCGACGGGCACACCGTCTATTGCGGCCAGCGTCCGACTGTCATCGACAGCCAGCTCGACGACTACGGAGCGGCCTATCCGGGCTTCCTGATCCTGAACCCCCGCTACATGTCCAAAGTCTCGACCCCTGTGAAGCTCTGGATCTACTCCCACGAGTGCGGCCACCAGTTCCGCGGCCCGGACGAGGAAACTGCAGATTGCTTCGCCGTGCAGCGCGGCCGCCGCCAAGGATGGCTCGACGACGGCGGCATCGACGAAATCTGCAAGTTCATCTCGCCGTCGAAGGGCGACAGCATGCATTTCTCGGGCTCCCAGCGTTGCGAATACATGCGCAAGTGCTTTGCCGATCCGAGCATCCGATAAGGATTGCCACCTCCCCGCGAGACCACTTACCCCCGCCACCCGGATCCCGCTTAGCCTGCATCCTTTTAGCGGCGCGCTCGGGCGGGCTCTGTTAATCATGGACTTCGCAGACTACCCGCGCAGACTGCTCGCGATCGCAGAGCTTCTGCACGGCTGGGCCGGTTCGCTCGTCGCGCTGGACGGCGCAAGGCGCGAGAAAGTCGCTTGTTTTGCCGAGGAAATTGCCGCCACGCTGGCTCGCGCCGCCCAGTCGGCCGTAAGTCTCGAGGCCGATCCCTCGAGTAGGGCCGCCGCCCGCTCGCTTGTGCGCGAGTATGGCCGCATCGCCGGCTATCTCGAAACCATCGTCGGCGTGTTAAGGCACCATCTTGACGGGCGAAAGCTCGCTGGCGTTAAAAGGCGTCTGGAACAGCTTGGTCCAGGGCGCCCGGATACGCCTCTGGCACCTGGAAAGGCACGCACCCGCATAGCTCGCTTGTTTGCAGCCGAAGGGTATTTTCGCGCCCTCGCCGACAGCCTACGCGCCTGACGAACGGGCCGCCGAAAGGAAGAAGATGCAAAAGTTCTCGACGCTCACGGCCGTTGCCGCGCCCATGCCGATGCGCAACATCGACACCGACATGATCATCCCCAAGCAGTTCCTCAAGACCATCAAGCGGACGGGACTGGGCAAATCGCTGTTCTTCGAGCTGCGTTACGATAACGAAGGCAAGGAGATTCCGGATTTCGTGTTGAACAAGCCGGCCTATCGCGGCGCCGAGATCCTGATCACCGGAGAGAACTTCGGCTGCGGCTCTTCCCGCGAGCACGCGCCCTGGGCTCTGCTCGACTACGGCTTCCGTTGCATCATCGCACCGGATTTCGCCGACATTTTCTTCAACAACTGCTTCCAGAACGGCATCCTCGCGATCAAGCTGCCGCAGAAGGACGTGGACAAGCTTCTCGACGACGCCGGCCGCGGCGCGAACGCCAAGCTCACCGTCGATCTCGTCACCCAGGAGATTCACGGGCCGGACGGCGGCGTGATCAAGTTCGAGGTCGACCCATTCAGGAAGCATTGCCTGTTGAATGGTCTCGATAATATCGGCCTGACGCTCGAAAAGGACCGCCACATCCACGACTACGAGGCCATGATCAAGGACAAGCGTCCCTGGGCCTGAAACGGCCCTCGCCGCGCTGACGGATCAGTTTCGGATCGGCGGCGTTGAGGCCTGACGCACACGAGCCGATCGAATTCGCTACCCCAATAGCCGGGATGATTGGCGAGGGTTCGTGAATATGATAGGTGCGAACTCTCACAACGGTCCGTAGAGGAGTCCCATGCGCGTCAGGCTTTCCGCCGCCGCCTTGTTGGTTCTCAATCTTGCCGCGAGCCCGATGGCAGCGGCCGGACCTGCGCTGCTGTTCGATGCGTCCGATGGCAAGGTGCTCTACGCCGAGGACCTCGACAATCAGTGGCATCCGGCTTCGCTGACCAAGATCATGACGGCCTACCTGACGTTCGAGGCCATCAAGGAGGGTAAGCTCACGCTCGATCAGAAACTTCCGGTCAGCGAGCTTGCGACGCAGCAGCCTCCGAGCAAGCTCGGCGTTGTCGTCGGCGCGCAAATTCTGGTCGAAAGCGCCTTGAAGGCCGTGATCATCAAATCCGCCAACGACATCTCGGTCGTGCTGGCCGAAGCGATCAGCGGCTCTGATGTCAAGTTCGTGGCCAAGATGAATGAGACCGCGCGACGTCTCGGCATGACCCGCACCATATTCGTCAATCCCAACGGGCTTCCTGCACCCGAGCAGATGACCACGGCCCGCGATCTCGCCAAGCTCGCCCGCGCCGTCATCAAGGACTATCCGCAATACGCGTCCTATTGGTCTATGGACGACGCGCACATCGGCAAGATCCGCATCGCCACGCATAACGGCTTGCTGCATTCGTTTGATGGTGCCGATGGCATGAAGACCGGGTTCATTTGCGATTCCGGCTTCAACGTCGTTGCCAGCGCGACGCGCGACGGACGCCAGCTCATTGCCGTGGTCCTCGGTGAACCGACCGGCAGGGACCGCACCTACCGCGCCGCAACGCTGCTCGAGCATGGCTTCCAGAGCTATGGCTGGAAGATGCTCTTCGATCCGCCCAACATCGACAGCGCGCCGATCGCCGCGGATGCAAAGGGCGTGATGAGCGTTCGTCAGAACGTCATTTCAGTTGAATGCGGCACCGGTGCCCGCCGCGCCAACAAAGCAAAGAACAAAAAGCCCAAGAAGCCGCGTCCTGCAAACGAGGCCTCCATCAAGCTCGATCTGGAGCCGGGGGCGGAATTCAAGGCGACCAAGATCGTCAATACCAAAGCGCCCGCTGACGACGCCTATTCTCCGTCAGCCGCGGCGAGCCCGATGGCCGACACCGTGAAGGCCTCCACCACGGGCATACCAAGCCCGCCAAAGCCGAAGGTTAAGGTCGCCCCCTCGCCGTGACTTGGGAAGCTTCGGGTTGCAGATAGCAAGCCATCCCGAACCGGCACACCCTCGTCCAATTATGCCGGATTGGCACATTACTGGACCGTCAGCGGCCATCTAACTGGGCCGAATTGCAGCAAATTCGCGCGATTCTGGGGTTGGCGCGCTTGGCGTCGATCTTGCTCCTCATGCTCCGTTAACTCGGTATTGAGGTCGCAGATGTCTACTGATCCGCAGCAAAACAAGCAGCCACCGCCACCCCTACGAGACTCTGAGCTTATGGCAGTGGTGCTCGAAGGGCGTCATGGGTCCTTCGCCGCCGATGTCGCGGAATTCTTCGCGACGCTCCACAAGCAACATGGAGATCCCGGCAGGTCGAAGGCATGGTCGGGGGTCGCGCGTCTTGTGCGCAAACGGGAGTACGAGCGCCTGCTCGACTCCTGACGAACGACTCCCGCCTGTCGGAAGGGGGAATCTCGGAGGCTCGGCGAAGGTGGACATGAGCACGACCTCCTTGCCTCCTGCGGAAGCCCAGCCGACCGCACCCAATCTCAAACTCTCAGAACTTCCACGCCGGCTTCTCGAATACTTGAAGCGCGACGGAGAGCGCGCAGAGACACAGCGCGCCGCCGTGACCGCCTTCGCGGTACGCATCGCCAGCGCCGTTCTGCTTTATGCCTCTCAGATTCTGCTCGCTCGTTGGCTCGGCAGCGCCGAGTACGGCGCCTACGTCTTCGTCTGGGCTTGGGTGTTGATGCTGGGTGATGTGGCGAGCCTCGGGCTCGGCTACGCCATGTTGCGGCTCATTCCCGAATATCGCGAGAAGCAGGAGACAGGTCTGCTGCGCGGCCTCGTCCGGTTCGGACGCATGGTCGGCCTCGTTTCCGGGACGCTCTTCGCCTTACTGGGCCTCGCCGGCCTCTGGTTGTTCGGCCACCATCTCGATAGCCACTACGTGCTGCCCGCCTATCTTGCCCTCGTCTGCATTCCCATTGCGACACTTACAGAGATCCAGGACGGCCTGGGACGCAGCCAGGGCTGGATGACGACCGCTCTCGTGCCGCCGTTCATTCTCCGTCCGCTGCTGCTGTTGATCGGAATGGCGATGGCGGTTGCAGCAGACCTGCCCATGAATGCCGTGACCGCCGTAGCGTCCGCCATCTCGGCGACGTGGCTCGCTGCTGTTGTCCAGATCCTGCTGATCAACCGCCGCTTCGAGCGCGAGACCCCAAAAGCAGAGCCTCGCTTCGAGCCACGCGCCTGGCTTCGCATGTCGCTGCCGCTGATGGCGCTCGCCGCCTCCGAGCTCGCATTGCAGAACACCGACCTGCTCGTGATCTCGAGCTACCTCACGCCGACCGACGTCGGCATCTACTTCGCCGCCGCGAAAACCATGAGCCTCATCCTGTTCGTGCACTTCGCCGTTGGCAGTGCCGTTGCTCAGCGGTACTCGGCGCTCAAGGCGCGCGGCGACGAGGCCGAGCTGCGAGCCTTTGTAAAGGACGCGGTGAACTGGACCTTCTGGCCCTCCCTTGCAGCCGCGCTAATTCTGCTGGCTCTCGGCATGCCGCTGCTGAGCCTGTTCGGCAGCGAGTTCACGAGCGGCTACCCGGTGATGTTCATCCTGGTCGTCGGCTTTCTTCTTCGCTCAGCCGTGGGGCCGGTCGAGTTGCTGCTGAACATGCTGGGCCAGCAGACCGCCTGCGCCACCGTTCTCGTGACGACCGCGATCCTCAACGTCGCGCTCAATCTGATGCTAGTTCCTGTTTGGGGATTGACCGGCGCCGCCCTGTCGACCGCAACGGCCCTGGCTACGGCGGCCGTCGCCAACGCTGTCGTTGCCCGCCGGACGCTCGGCATCGACGCCGTCATCTGGCACAACCTGCCGTTCCGCGCCAAAACCTGAGATCCCGGCGAGAGGCTCGCCCTACCGCAGAGCCGGATGAACCGAGGGCTTCCTCGCCATTCGGTTGCGCCTGGCCATGAGGTTCGCTGAGCCTGTATTTGTCGCTCGCGCCCCGTCGGCCGTGCCGTCCAGTTTCCTCGCCGGCTCCGCGCCGGAGCTGCGCGCCATGAACTCGATGAAGGCGTTGACTTTGGCCGGCATGAAATCGCGGCTGGGATAGACGGCATAGATCGCGAGCTGGGGCGATCCGCGATAGGCCGTGAGCACTGGCCTCAGCTCCCCGCTGGCAAGTTCAGGCGCGATCTCCCATGTGCTACGGAAGCCGAGCCCGAGTCCCGCCACCAGCGCGGCCCGAAGAAGATCCGCCGAGTCCGAGCGCAGGTTGCCCTTGATGTGAACCGGGCAAGGCCCATTCGGACCTTCGAGCCGCCAAACATCCTGTGCGCTGGCGGATAGGCAATTGTGACGCTCGAGATCTGCAAGCGTCTTCGGCTCGCCCACCCTTTCCAGATAGGATGGTGCGGCGCAAATGACTCGCCTGTCCGGGCTGAGCTTGCGCGCCACGAGCGATGAATCAGGCAGCTCGCCGATGCGAATCGCGACGTCGTAGCCATCGCGGATGATGTCGACGAAGCTGTCCGTGAGATGGAAGTCGAGCTGGATCTCTGGGAACTGCTCGACGAATCGAGAAAGGTAGGGCGCCAGATGCAGGCGCGTGAACGACGTCGGCGCCGTGACCTTGAGCTGACCTCTGGGCCGCGTGTTGCGCCGGCTCACATAGTCGTCGGCTTCCGCAACGCGGCTCAGAATGTCGAGAACCCTGCGGTGATAGCCCTCGCCCGTCTCCGTGAGCGTCAGCTGTCGCGTCGTGCGCTGGAAAAGGCGTGCACCCAGTCGTTCTTCGAGCACACTGATGCGCTTCGAAACGACGGCGGGAGACACACCCATCTCCCGTCCGGCGGCCGACATATTGCCGGTCCTTGCTACGCGTGCGAAAATGTCGAAATCGCTTATGGTCGTCACCGCACGCCCCATTACACGATCTGAGGAAGGACTGCGAGAAACGCAGCCCATATGATTACACCCTTGAACCACCTACGGCATGTCACGCGATACAGGGTGCCGTGTGGATACAGAGTTTAATGCAACAGAGACTAGCCTCCATCGCGTCTTTCGTCGATATAGTTCACGCGCACCGAGCGCGTATTTCGGAGGATCGTGATGTCGATCGAGCTACTTAGCCCGAACCAGAGCGTGATTGCTCGTCGCGCCGACATCGTCCGCGATTTGCAGGCGATCGCCGGCGCCGATGCGGTCATCGCCGACGAGGACGGGCGGCGTGCTTTCGAGACCGACGCACTCACGGCCTACCGCCGCATGCCGCTCGCGGTCGTGCTTCCGTCAACCACTGAGACCGTGTCCAAAATCCTTAAGTACGCCAAGGCGAACGAGATCAAGGTCGTGGCCCGCGGTGCCGGTACGTCGTTGTGTGGCGGCTCGCTCCCCTACGAAGACGCTATCGTCGTCGGCGTCTCCAAAATGAACAAGATTCTCGCGATCGACCTCGAGAACCGGTTCGTGCGCGTCCAGTCCGGCATCACCAACCTCGCCATCTCCAATGCGGTTGCCGGCGACGGGTTTTTCTACGCACCAGATCCATCGAGCCAGGTCGCCTGCACGGTGGCCGGTAACCTCGCCATGAATTCGGGCGGCGCCCATTGCCTGAAGTATGGCGTCACGACGAACAACGTTCTGGGCGTGAAGATTGTGCTGATGGACGGCGAGATCGTCGACATCGGCGGCTCGCACCTCGATTCCGAGGGCTACGATCTTCTGGCTCTTATCGTCGGCTCCGAGGGCCAATTCGGCATCGTGACGGAAGTGACCGTCCGCATCCTGCGGTCGGCTGAAGCCGCGCGCCCGATGATGATTGGCTTCGAAAGTAGCGCCAAGGCCGGCATGTGCGTGGCCCGCATCATCGCCTCCGGCATCATACCCGTCGCCGTCGAGTTTATGGACCGGCCCGCCATCACCGTCTGCGAGGCCTTTGCCAAGGCCGGCTATCCCGAGGATGTCGAGGCCCTCCTCATCATCGAGGTCGAAGGCTCCGAGGAGGAGATCTCCGACCGTCTGGCCTACATCGCGAGCCTCGCCGAGGAGCTGAGACCGAGCAGCATCGCGGTCAGCGCCTCACCCGAGCAGAGCGCCCGCATATGGAAAGGCCGTAAATCGGCTTTCGGCGCCTTGGGACGCATCTCTGACTACTTGTGCATGGACGGCACCATCCCGCTCTCGCATCTGCCGCACGTGCTCGATACGATCACCGCGATCTGCACGCGCTACGGCCTCCGGGTCGCGAACATCTTCCATGCTGGCGACGGCAATCTGCATCCCTTGGTCATGTATGACGCCAACAAGCCGGGCGAGATCGCCAAGGCGGAAGCGGCCGGCGCGGAAATTTTGAAGTTGTGCGTGCAGGTCGGAGGCTGCCTTTCGGGCGAGCATGGTGTCGGCATCGAGAAGCGCGATCTGATGCGCACTCAGTTCACCGACGAGGACCTGGCACTTCAGATCAGGATCAAGTCCGTCTTCGATCCCGATTGGCTGCTCAATCCCGGCAAGGTATTCCCGCTCGACGCGGTGGCCACGGCCCTCGCCCTTCGCGACAGCGATGCATTGGCGGACCGCAATGCCGATCCGGCCGAAGCGGCCTGAGGAGAGACGACGCTTGGATGAAATCCTGAAGCCCGCCACCGAGTGGGAGCTGAAAAGCATGATGGCGGCGCTCGTCGAGCGCGAGATTCCGGTCGAGATCATCGGCGCGGGAACGAAGCGCAACGTCGGCCGACCCATGTCTACGCCTCTCGCGCTGACGACCGTGGGCATGCGCGGCATCTCGCTCTACGAGCCGAGCGAGCTCGTGATGTCGGCTCGTGCCGGCACGCCTGTATCCCAGCTCGAGGTCGAGCTCGCCTCGCGCGGGCAGATGCTGCCGTTCGAGCCCATCGACTTGAGCCCGGCGGTCGGATCGGACGCCGGCGTGCAGACCATCGGCGCAGTGTTCGCAGGCAACCTCTCGGGCGCGCGCCGCATCGCCTTGGGCGCGGCGCGGGACTTTTTGCTCGGCGTCAGCGGCGTCAACGGCCGTGCAGAAGCCTTCAAGTCCGGCGGGCGCGTCATGAAGAACGTCACCGGCTATGACGTGGCGCGTGGCGTCGCCGGTAGCTGGGGCACGCTTGCGGTGCTGTCCGAGGTGACATTCAAGGTTCTGCCTCTGCCCGACGACGTCGTGACGCTCGTCTTTCCGGGATTGACCGACGATCTCGGTGTCGAGCTTCTGAGCACGGCGCTTGGGCTACCGTTCGAGGTCTCGGGCACCGTCCACATCTCGCCGGGCCTCGTGCCCCGCCTGCGGCATTCCGTGCTCAAATCCGAGACGCGCCCACTGACCGCCATCCGCATCGAGAACTTCACCCGCTCGATCAGCTACCGCAAGGCTCGCCTCAAGGATGCGCTGACCGCCTATGGCACGCCGATCGAGCTCGATCTCGAAAGCTCGCTGCAGTTCTGGGGCGAGTTGCGGCGACTGTCCGTTTTTCCTTTCGGCCCCTCGCACCTCTGGCGGATATCCACAACGCCGAAGCAGGCGCCGAAGCTGGTCACCTCCATCAGGCGACACATGCGCACCGAGGTGCTCTATGATTGGTCCGGCGGGCTCATCTGGCTGGAGACGCCGCCATCCGCGGACGCGGGCTCGGCCGATATCCGCCGCGCCGTTGCCACCTACGGCGGCCATGCGACTCTCATCAGGGCCGAGCCTGCCGTACGTCGGGCCGTCGAGGTGTTCCAGCCTCTCGCGCCCGCGCTCGAGAAACTGACGCTCGGATTGAAGAACGCCTTCGATCCATTGCGGCTTTTGAACCCGGGTCGCATGTACGCCACGATGTGACGCGAAGCTCCGCCCGCGCCGCGAACGAGACGACCTCGGAAAGAGACGAGATGCAGACAAACTTCACGGCCGAGCAGCTCAAGGATTCGCGGATCGCCGAGGCCGACAGCATCCTGAAGACGTGCGTCCACTGCGGGCTCTGCACGGCCACCTGCTCCACGTATGTCGTACTCGGCGACGAGCGCGATTCCCCGCGCGGACGCATCTACCTCATGAAGGACATGTTCGAGCGTGCCGACGAGCGCGCGCCGAGCCGCGAGGTGCGCCACCATCTCGATCGTTGCCTGTCGTGCCTCTCTTGCATGAGCGCCTGTCCGAGCGGCGTTGACTACATGCACCTGGTCGATGCCGCCCGCGCCCATATCGAGGAGCGGGTTCCGCGCAACTTCAAGGAGCGCATGATCCGGTCATTGCTGGCGTTCATCATTCCTCATCCGACACGCTTCCGTCTTGCTCTCAGGGCCGCGCCCATCGCCGAGCCGCTGATCCCGCTTCTGAAGCGCTTCGGATTCAAGGAGCTCGCCGCCATGATCGAGCTCGCACCGAAGGCGCAGGAGCGCACAGCGCGCTTCAGCGGTCCCGGCACGGCCGCAACCCACAGCGAGCGCCGCGCTCGCGTGATCCTGCTGACGGGCTGCGTCCAGCCGGTACTGCGTCCGGATATCAACGACGCCACCATCCGCTTGCTGGCGCGGCGCGGCGTCGATGTCATCGTCTCCAACGGGGCCGGCTGTTGCGGCGCCATCGTCAATCACCTGGGCCGCGAAAACGAGGCGAAGGCCCACGCACGTCGCAACGTTATTGCCTGGGCCAAAGAGCTGGCGCGAAACGAGATCGACGCCATCATCACCAACGCGTCCGGCTGCGGTACCGCCGTCAAGGATTACGGCCACCTGCTTCGCGACGACCCCGAATATGCGGTCCCGGCACGCGAGATCTCGGCTCTCGCCAAGGACATCTCGGAATTCCTCGCCAGCTATCAGCTCGGTGCCCCGGAGCGCTGGTCCTCGCTGCGCATCGCCTATCACTCCGCCTGCTCGCTGCAGCACGGCCAGCGCGTCCACGACGATCCGCGTTTTCTTCTGCGTCAGGCTGGCTTTTCCGTCGTCGACGTGCCGGAAGGGCACATCTGCTGCGGCTCGGCCGGTACCTACAATATCCTTCAGCCTGAGATCGCCGGAGAGCTCAAGGACCGGAAGCTGAAAGCCCTCCGCTCAACCCGCGCCGACGTCATCGCGGCCGGCAACATCGGTTGCATCACGCACCTGAATTCCGGCCTCGACGTGCCGATCGTGCATACCGTCGAGCTGCTGGATTGGGCCTATGGCGGCCCGGTTCCGGCCGGCCTTGAATCCCTCAAAGGCTTCATCACCGACGTGCCTAGGCCAAAACGCCCCGTTGAGGCCTTCATCGAGCCCTGACATAACGGGTGTCTTGACACGCGATTGCCATCTGGCGCGCGTATGCACACCCGCAAATGATGCAACAAGTTCAACGCGAAAGCACCCCGGGAAGCCCCGATTACAGGGCCGAGACGGGTCCGTTCGATATTATTGGAGACGTGCACGGCTGCGCTGGCGAGCTCGTGGAGCTGCTGCGCGCGCTCGGCTATGTCGTGAGCGAGGAGGGACAAGGCCCCAACCGGCGCATCTCGACCGCGCGCGCGCATGAGCGCCGTGTGATCTTCGTCGGCGATCTCGTCGACCGTGGCCCGCTCGCCCCCGACGTTCTGCGCATTGTCCTGAGCATGGTGGAAAGCGGCATCGCCTTTGCCGTTCCGGGAAACCACGATGTCCGGTTTCAGCGCTGGCTCGACGGCAAGACGGTCAGACCCACGCATGGGCTCGATCTCACCATTGCCCAGTTCGAAGGCGAGACCGCAGAGTTTCGCGAGCGCGTGCGCAGCTTCATTTCCACCCTGCCGAGCTATCTCTGGCTCGCGAGCGGCCAGCTTGCGGTCGCCCATGCCGGCATCAAGGAAGACATGCTCGGCCGCGGCTCCGCCGATGTGCGCGGGTTCTGCCTTTACGGCGAGACGTCGGGCGAGATGGACGAGTTCGGCTTGCCGATCCGCTATCACTGGGCAGCCGAGTACGGCGGTTCCACCAGCGTCGTCTACGGCCACACGCCGGTCCGCGATCCGGACTGGGTCAACAACACGCTCTGCATCGACACCGGCTGCTGCTTCGGCGGCAAGCTCTCCGCCCTCAGGTGGCCGGAGAAGGAGGTCGTGTCGGTACCGGCGGCGCGCGTCTACACCGCATCCATGCGCCCGTTCGGTCATCCGCCGGTGCGCCCGCCAAGCACAGCTACTCAATAGCCGCCGATCGCCCTATCGTCCTCGGTACCCTGGCAGCGTCGCAGCCTCGCGCGTCCGCGCAAGCTTGATCGCCCGCGCGACGGCCCAATCGTAATCCGACCGCAGCGCGCCGGCGTCGATGCGGCTGCGGAAAAACGATGCCCAGAAGAACTCTGAATAGGGCGCCTCACCCTTTTCGAAGCCGCCGTACTCGCGCACCGACCAGGCGAGATCGCGATAGGGATCGTTGCGCAGGCCCGTGAGCCTCGAAGGCAGCTCAGATGGATCGATGCGCCGTCCGGATTCGTCGAACGGATGCAGACGACCTTCATCCTCCATGCGCGTCCAGAAACGTTCGCGCGGCAGCCGCGAGAGATCGTCGACGATCTCCACGTAGGCGTGATCGACCTGGGTCTGCCACAGCGCTAGGCTCAAGTGGTGATGGTCGATGATGTAGAGGAACTGACCGGGACCGCGTACCGCGGGGATCGGGCGTCGCTCGAGAAAGCGCGCGATTTTGCTCGCCTTGCGCGCCCGCCGCTCCACCTTCTCACGCTTGGCCGCGACCGCACGCATGCCGACCGCCGCTTGCGTCGGACGCAACGCTTGGAGTGGAACGAGGACAGGTTCGGATGAGAGGGATGACCCGCTGCAGCCAAGGCTCGGTGGCCGGGAAAAGGTTGAATTAGAAGTCGTAGTTCGAGGTCTCGTGATCGTTTTCTTGGTCTTCTTGGAAGTGCTCTTTGCCATGAGGTAACCGGCTCAGGATCCGCGACGCGACTCCTGACATTCAAGCCTCACATGCTTAACGAGAAGTTACCGTGCACCCTCCGCGCTGCCTGAACCGCACCTCACCATCGAAGAAATGAGAGTCCCTTCAACGGGTCGCACATTCATCCAGGGAAAATGCATCAGGCTCGATTCCGACGAGCTACGCTATTGCTTTGCTGACTTCGTAGCCTGAGAAGTCGCGGAAGCCTTCTGCGGCGCTGGTGCAGGAGATGTCTCCGCCGCGGCAGCCTTCGGCGGCGGTGCTGCATCCTTGCTCGTATCCTGCACGAGCATCGGATCGGCAGGAGGCTTGTTGCCACCCGACGAGAGCACAGGCCCGCACTCGTTCGGCAGATCCGCCATCGTGATCTCGTGCTTCTTCGGGGCGGGCGCGCTCGGCTTCTGGCCAGGTGGCCTCGGCGGCGCAGGCTCCTTGGATTTGGCGATCTTCTTCAGCCAGTCCGTCACTTCCGCGCCGCATCCATCATCGCCAGGAACCGCAGGCTGGGACTTGCAAACGGTCGAGCCGCCAGGGCAGCCAATGCGCACATGGAAGTGATAGTAGTGCCCCCAGTAGGGTCGCACTTTCTTGAGCCACGCCTTGTCCGGATCAGAGGCCGAGGCTTCGCAGAGCGCCTTCTTGATGGCTGGATGCACGAGCACGCGCTCGACCTTGGTGTAGGAAGCCGCGCGCTTGATGAGCTTCACCTGATTAGGGCCCCAGACCTTGGGATCCACCGTCAGATCACCGGCCGCGAGCATGGACGTCGCCGACAGATCCTCGCGCTCACGCTTCGTCAGCGTGCGATCGGGCATGGGCGTGAACCAGATGTCGGCGTCGAGCCCCACCTGATGGCTGGCATGACCCGTGAGCATCGGACCGCCACGTGGCTGAGAGATATCGCCAACCAGCAATCCCGACCACTCGTTGTTCTTCTTGACCTCGCCTGCGAACCTTTCGAGCAGAGCGATGAGATCCGGGTGTCCCCAATTGCGGTTGCGTGAGAGGCGCATCACCTGCCAGGCGGCGCCGTCGATGGGCAGAGCCTTGGCGCCGGCGAGGCAGCCCTTCGCATACCAGCCGATCGAGCGCGCCTGGAGCGGCGCGGCGGTCTTCACGGAGCCGAACAGCTTCTTGGCCGGAACTGGAGGCTCCTTTTTGGCTTCCTTGCCCTTGGCCGCTTCTTTTGCTTTGGGATCAGCACCCTTCCCGGCAGGCTGAGCTGCGACCGGCGCAGCCGCTGCTGGCTTGGCCTTCCCGCTATCGTCCTTCTTGGCAGGTGCCGCGACGTCTGCAGCCGGCTTGGTCTCGGCTGCCGTCATCTTGGTTTCAATTGATTTGGACTCGACGGGCGAGGGCCTTGTCGCCTCGACGGGAGCTGGCGCTATCGGAGGCACCATGGCCTCTCCGGAGCCCTTGGACGCAGCTGCAGCCTCTGCGGCCGCCGCGGCCGGCCCATGCCATGACCGGTCTGCCGTTTGAGCCAGCGCGGCCACGGATGCAAAAGTTGTTGCGAGCACGGCGCACATGGCGATGCGTCGGGTAGAGTTCATCATGCCCCCGCAGCTATTCCGGCAATGCCGCAGTCTAGCCGACCCCAGGGCGAAATTGCGACTAAACTTGCCCTATCGCCAGGTTGTCCGGCCCATTGATGGACCGAAATACAGTATTCTGGCTGAATATTACCAAGTGTTATGCCTGACTTTGCTAATAGATCGGCCATCCCAGTGAACCTGCTTTCAAGCGGCCCAGCCGGAGCCGGCATCCACCTCATTCTCGCTCATGGCGCCGGAGCACCCATGGACAGCCCGTTCATGGACGGCATGGCCGCATTGCTCGCCGAGCGCAACATCAGCGTAACCCGATTCGAATTCGCATATATGGCTGCGCGCCGGGAAGGCGCCCGCAAGCCGCCGTCGAAAGCTGAACGCCTCACCGCGGAATACCGCGCCGTGGTGCATGAAGTTTCCCGCAAGCTATCGAGCACACAGCATCTCTTCATCGGCGGCAAATCCATGGGCGGCCGTGTCGCAAGCCTCATCGCCGGCGAGATATACGGCGAAGGCCTAGTGTCCGGCTGCGTCTGCCTCGGCTATCCGTTTCATCCGCCGAAGAAGCCGGATGACTTGCGCACCGCGCATCTCATCGATTTGGCGTGTCCCACGCTCGTCGTCCAGGGCGAGCGCGATCCCTTCGGCCCGCGAACAGAGGCGGAGGGCTATGATCTCTCATCCTCGATCACCTTTCACTGGGCGACCGACGGCGATCACGACCTCGCTCCGCGAAAATCCTCGGGCGCCACGAAGGACACGAACCTCACGGCGGCAGCCGACGCCATCGCCGAGTTCTGCCGCATCAATTCCCGCAAACCTTAGATCGATCGATGCCGCGCCTCGGCCGCCCGCTCGAGAGCGACAGTGACGAGGTCGTCGAGGCCCAGCGTTTCCGCCAGTAGATCGAGATACTGCTCTTCATCCGGATGCTCGGACAGGTCCGAGGCAGCGACCTCGGCCGCAAGCACATACGCGGTCTCATAAAGGCGCGGGCTGAGGACCGATTTCACCAGGCTCAAGACCTTCTCGACCCCCTGCGGCTTGGACAAGAGCTTGACGCACTTCTGCGCCGCCGAGGAGAACCAATCGTCTGTATAGGATCGAAACGGTGGCAGCTCCCGTACGATGGAGCTGATGCGCTGAATCTCTTCGGTGTTGATGGTGCGGTCCGCGGCCGCGACCGATACCATCACGTAGATCAGGGCCTCTTGCCCGCTGATGTGGTCGGTCATGCATGCTCCTATTGCCGCGTTGCGCTGAAATGTAGAGCGCCGCCGCAAGCGATCAAGGCCAGACCATGATCGCTTCGGGCCCTATCGCCCGAAGCGTGAATCATAGGTCTCAAAAAGAAAGCCACGATCGCTTCGGCATGAACTAGAAGCGATCTAGGGAACTCTTCCCAGCGCCTCGATTAGCGCGGCATTGAAACGCATACTATCCTGCACCTGCGGTGAGTGCCCGAGCTCGGGAAACGTGACGAGTTTTGCGCCCGGGATCATTCCTGCCACCTCCGGCGCGAGCTTCGTATAGTTGCCGAGGCCCTTAGCGACGTCCGGAGGCGCGCGATCCTTGCCGATGGCCGTGTTGTCCTTCTCGCCAATGAACAGGATCGTCGGCATCGTGATGCGTGAAAGCTCGTGAACCACCGGCTGCGTGAAGATCATGTCTGACGCGAGCGCCTGACTCCACGCCACTGACTCCAGTCCCTCGCCTTGGTACATCGACGCCAGCATGTCGACCCACCGGTCGTACTCCGGCTTCCATTGGCCGTCGTAGTAGGTCTTGAGCTGATAGGCCTTGATCTTTGCCGCATCGGTCTTCTTCTCGCCTTCGAACAATTGGTCCACCGTCCGTGGCGGTACGCCCTTGGCGCTCCAATCCTCGAGACCGATCGGATTGACGAGCATGAGAGCCGCAAGATCGGCCGGGAAGCTCAGCGCATAGCGCATCGCCAGCATCCCGCCCATGGAATGTCCGACAACGATCGGCTTCTCGACACCGATTGATTTGAGCAGCTCCTTCGTGTTCGCCGCGAGCTGATGCAGGCTCATCTGATAGCCAGCAGGCTTCGATGATTTGCAGAATCCGATCTGATCCGGCACCACGACGCGATATCCTGCCGCCGCGAGCGACGCGATCTGGCCCTCCCAAGTGGCCCCGCAAAAATTCTTGCCGTGCAGCAGCACGACGGTCTTTCCGTTGGCTTCGCCGGTCGGCGCGACGTCCATGTAGGCCATCGACAACGGTTGCCGCTGCGACGTGAATTCGTAGCGCTTCACCGGAAAGGGGTAATCGAAATCAGCTAGCATCGGGTCGGCATGAGCGTGGAAACTCCCGAAACAGGCCATTATCACGCCAGCAAGCACAACCGTCCGCAGCATCCGCCGTCTCCTGTTCGACTCTATCGATGAGATATGGCGCCTGTTCCCACGTGTGCAAATGTAGCTTAGGCTTGCCGAAGCATCGCGCCGGCACCAGATGATTCGGCGGACCCTTCAGGAACGAGCATCATGACCAGCAAAGTATTGTTGTCCGCCGTCGCTATCGGCCTCGCGGCTACTTTGTCCGCACCGGGCGATGCGTCCGCCAACGGAAACAAGAAGCAGTACAAGCGCGCACCCGCCGTAACCCGCGATTGCACGCCTTATAACGGGCCTTTCGGCTACTACGGCAATCCGTGGTGCGACGGCGGTTACAAGTTCGCCGAGGATTACCCGCCGGGCTCTGGCCGCTACTTCGACGTCCTCGAGCTGCCGCAGGTCAAGCGGCTCGGCCGCCGCTGGGACTGAGCTTCATCGCATTTGTCGTAACTGGGGGCTCCCGCCGAGCATGATCGCCGGGGGCTTTGCGTCGTTGTGACAACAGCGCGATGAAATGCCCTGTCACAAATGCCATCATGGTGCCGAAGTTCCGGTCATCTGTGCGCACTCCGGTCCAAATTCGGAGTGCAAATGAAGAGACTGAACCTGATCGGCGTCATCGCCGGTCTCATTGTGATGGGAGCCGCAGCTGCACAGGCAGCTCCCGGCGTCTCCACAGCCAACGTAAACGTCAGAACAGGCCCGGATACGGATTTCCCGAGTGTCGGCGTCATCCCTGAGGGCGATGATGTCGAGATCGCGGGCTGCCTCCGCGACGAATCCTGGTGCGATGTCATCTGGGCTGGAAACCGCGGCTGGGTCTACAGCGAGTACCTGGCGTTCGATCAGCGTGGCGAGTACGTGCCCCTACCGGATGTCGGCCCCGCAGCCTTCCGCGTCCCGTTCGTCACCTTCGTCGCCTCTGATTACTGGGGCCGCTACTACGTCGGACGCCCCTGGTGGGCCGAGCGCAATCGCTGGTACGCTTACAAGGTCCGCCCCCGCGTCGGTTGGCACGCTCCGCCGCCAGGACCGCGCCGCGCCGGCTGGTGGCGCAGCGGCTATCACGCGCCCCACGGCATGGGTCCGCCTCCGGAGCGCTGGAGGCGCATCGAGCGCCGCCACGACAGGCGCGAAGATCGCCGTGATGATCGCCGCGATCGACGCGAGGACCGTCGCGACGATAGACGCGACTGGCGCTGAGCCGAACTGAAATTCACCATCAATCCGAAGCCCCGGCGAGCAATCGCCGGGGCTTTGTTCTGTTCGAAGCTGATTGCTTGTGACGCGCCCCGCAGGAAGTCGCCCACAGTTGAGGCAGACCTTTCCTGACAAATGCGTCACGCCGGTTCAAAGCGGAGGCAACATATTCGGACCGGGAGCAGTGTGCTCGAAGTGGCTCAGCGAGCTCGGCAGAGGTCCGACGAACCGCGATGACGCCGCGCTCCACAAGAGCGCGTAGGCGATGACGATGATCACGAGAATGATTACGGCGTGGACATCGGAAGCATGGTGGTCGTCATGGCGATGATCCATGGCCTTCCTCCTGCGTCACGTTGTTCCAGATGATATATATCGTAGAGCGATATATCAAGTGCACGCCCGCATGCAAATCGTGTCTGAACGCACGAAACTCATGCTGCATCGCCGAACGACAGCAACGGCTGCCCATCACCCTCATTGATAAGAAATTCAACTGATGTCCCGACCCGATTCACAGCCTCGCTTTCAGTCCTTCGACCGCGGCCAGCTGGGTGATTTCACCATGGATGGACGCGTGCTTTCCATCATCGTCCTGGCGGTCGTCGTCGGTAGCCTGGGAGCGATGGCAGCATGGGTCCTGCTGAAGCTGATTGCGCTAGTCACGAACATCGTCTGGCAGCATCGGATTTCTACCGCCGACATCTCGCCCGCGTCGACCCCGCCCGGAGTCTGGATGGCCGTGGCACCGGCGCTCGGCGGCTTGATCATCGGCCTAATGGCCCGTTTCGGTTCGGAGAAGATCCGTGGTCACGGCATTCCGGAAGCGATCGAGGCCATTCTGATCGGCAGAAGCCGGATGAGCCTCAAGGTCGCTGTGCTTAAACCGCTCTCGTCCGCCATCTCCATCGGCTCGGGCGGACCCTTCGGCGCAGAAGGGCCGATCATCATGACCGGCGGGGCCTTGGGTTCGCTCTTCGCCCAATGTCTCGATCTCTCCGATACCGAGCGCAAAACCTTGCTCGTCGCCGGCGCCGCTGCCGGCATGACCGCGATTTTCGGCACGCCGGTAGCCGCGGTGATGCTCGCGGTGGAATTACTGCTGTTTGAATGGAAGCCCAGGAGCCTGCTCCCGGTCATCGCAGCGGTTCTCGTCTGCGCCGCATGGCGGCCGCTGCTGTTTGCTCCCGAACCGCTCTTTCCCATGTCGACTCATACCGCGCTGCCATGGTGGGGCCTGTTCGCCTGCATCGGAGCCGGCGTCATCGCAGGACTTCAATCCGGCGCGACCACGAAACTGCTCTATGCGGCGGAGGATCTCTTCGAGCGGCTGCCGATCCATTGGATGTGGTGGCCAATGCTCGGCGGACTGGCGGTCGGCCTTGGCGCCTTGGTCGAGCCCCGCGCCTTGGGCGTAGGCTACGATGTCATCCGCGATCTTCTGTCTGGCCACATGCAGCTGGCACCCGCGGCAGAGCTCCTGGCGGTAAAGACCACCATCTGGGTCCTCGCTCTCGCTTCCGGCACGTCGGGCGGCGTTCTCGCTCCGCTCTTAATTCTGGGTGGTCTCGTCGGCTGGCTCGAAGGACAAATCCTGCCGGGCGGTGGCGCCTTTTGGGCTCTCCTAGGCATGGCTGCGATGATGGGCGGAACAATGCGTGCACCGTTCACAGCCGTATTGTTCGCCGTCGAGCTGACCGGAAGTCTCGACATGCTTTTGCCGCTGCTCGCCGCGACCAGCGCCGCCTACGCCGTAACAGTCCTGTTGCTCAAGCGCTCGATGCTGACCGAGAAGCTGGCACGGCGCGGACAGCATTTGACGCGCGAGTACGCCGTCGATCCATTCCACCTGCTGCGCGTTGCCGACGTGATGGTGAAAGAAGTCGACACGCTGCCTGCATCGATGACAGCCCGTGAGGCGATGACTTTCTTCACTACGGGTGGAAGGAGGCACAAGTCCTACCCGGTGGTCTCTGATGAGGGAGAGCTCGTGGCCATAGTGGCACGTGCCGACGTGCTCCGCTGGCAGACCGCCGGCGGCAATCTCGGCAGAACTCTTGAAGAGCTCCTCGGCAACGAGCCGGTGGCGGTCGCCTATCCGGATCAGATTTTGAGCGAGGTTGCGGACATGATGATCGAGCGCGACTTCGGTCGCATCCCCGTCATCGAGCGCACTGGTGCCAAGATCGTCGGTCTGATGGCGCGAAAAGACTTACTCAACACGCGCTCACGCCTAAGTGCTGCGGAGGATGTCCGGACTAGATACTTCACTCCGCCGGCATACGGGATTCGTCGTGCTGCTGCGGGATCTGCAAATAAGCTGCCGCCCAATTGATGGAGCGTTGAAGCGTCCTCAGCGACAGATGTCCGCTGAGGACGCTTCGAAAGTCGGCCTCACTTCGCGGCGTTGCGCTCGCGCTTCGCGGCCTTCTCGGTCCGCTTCAGCAAGTTCTTCGCTTTGCGCTGCTTGGCCTGGATGGCCTTGCGGCGGGCGTCAGAAAGTGTCGGCATGATTTCCTCCGTGACCTGGTTCTAGACTTGCGCGCAAAAAATGACCGGGCGCGATGTCCACGGGTTCCAAGTTCACGCTCGGGGGCCGTCCGTCTTGAGTTCAGGCCCCGGCAGTGAAACAATTCCGTCCTCGACGGGATTTCAAGCTGCGCACGCGGGGGTGATCGCACGATCGCGCGCTAACCGCCAGCCGATTTCAGGGAAAAAACCGTCATGCCGCATCGAATTTTGGTCTTTTACGGCTCCTACCGCTCAGATCGCATGGGCATTCGGCTGGCGGATTATGTCGTCTCCCGGCTCAAGAGCCGCGGCGCGGACGTAGAGTTAATCGACGCCAAGGCCGTCGGCCTCCCCATGCTCGACCGGATGTACAAGGAACACGCACCCGGCACCGCTCCGCCCGCCATGGAGGCCCTCGCCGCCAAGATCAAAGCCGCCGACGCGTTCATTTTCGTCATCGGCGAGTACAATTGGGGCATGCAGCCGGGTCTCAAGAACCTCACCGACCACTTCCTCGAGGAATGGTTTTGGCGCCCCGCTGCCATGGTCAGCTATTCGGGAGGCCGCCTGTCCGGCGCAAGGTCATCTGTCGCCTGGCACGGCACGCTGTCAGAGATGGGCATGGTTGTGGTGTCGAGCACCCTTGCCATCGGTCCGATCTCCGAGACCTTCGATGCGTCTGGCGAACCGATCGGCCCGGCCGGGGCGGCCGTCGAAAAGGCTTTCCCTCGCTTCGCCGACGATCTGGCCTGGTGGACGGACGCCGCGAAGGCCCAGCGCGCTGTAAAGACGCCGCCATATTAATTGCCCGACGGATACTTCGCGCGACGTGTTCGCTCAGCGCTTGGCGATGTGCGCAAGGTAGGCGATCAGCGCATCGACATCCGCGTCCGGCACACTTGCTGCGTCGAACCCCGGCATTTGCTGCTGCGGCCACGTACGCACCGCTTTCGGATTCCGGACAATCGCCTTGATCCCGACCGTCGTCATGTACGTCGTGACATTCATCGGCTGGCCCAGATCGGGACCCATGACACCTTCTCCGGCGCCCTTCAGGCGATGGCAAGGCATGCAATTCTTGATGAAGGCCGCCTGCCCTACACGCTCGACAGCATCTTGTGGCAGCGCGGGATCGACCGCCAGCTGAGGCCATCGGTGTACCGGATCCTCGACTCCCGTGAGCTCGGCGAGAGCGTACGGCCACTGCTCCGACCCTACGTGGGAGCGCCCCGGATCTTCCCACACGAGATAGAACGGCCCGGCGCTCGCCTTCCCACCAGGAAGCTTCGGCCAGGGTGCCTTCGGATCATCGATCGCGACCCAGGCAACGGAGCCGCCCGATGCACCCTTCGCCACGAGAGCGGCCGGGATCTGCGATACGAACCCGTCGCTCGCGCGCGCCTCGATCGTATCGAAGCCGAGCTTCGAAAGGTCTCCCGTCAACGCGAGAAGCGGCACGGCGCGATACGTCATGCTGCGCTTGTAGCTGACGTCGTCGGGTATCGTGACGGAAGCCGCATCGGACCTCGCCAACAGCTCGGAGGCCGTAAAGCGGCGCTGCTCGCTGCCAAATGACAAGGTGAGGCTGGGCTCGCCGGCCCATGACTGCGCGACGCCAAGGCCGCACACCGCGAGAAGCATCAAGAACCCGATACGCATGAGCATCCAAGGTCGCCGAGATCAGATCGGCTTATACGCCCGAGACGGCTTGAGGGGGCGGCTTTCGAACTTGATCCCCATCGTTTGGCCCTTCATCCAGGCCAGACTGCAGATGATCTCGTGCTTCTCATCGCAGAAGTAAAAGCGAAAGTTGTTCGCAAGGAGCCTTGGTTTGACCTCCTCGCCGATGTTCGCGATTTTTGCCCCGCCAACGCTCAAGTCTTTGACCATGCACGGCCGCGGCGTGATCAGGCTATCACACCAGATATACCCATACTTCATCCGCTGAGGGACGCGCTTCATGATCCGACGGCAGTCGGCGTCGTCTCTGGCAGGACGCGTTTTGTCGCCAGCCAAAAACCGGCTGGCCATAGATTTCAAATTCATCCGCCACATCCTCGAGCGGTTTATCACGCAATAAAATACGAGAATAAGTACGTGCACTTAAATTCAGGTAAAGGACGTTCCCGGGCGGGCCTTGCCGTTAACAGGTCGTTAGGGCCGACCGCCCAATTGCCGGGCCACCGCAGCCGCACCGAAACGCAAAGACGCCGCCGCAGGGCGAAGCGCGAAGCCCAGATCAAAGGCGTCATCGAAGCCACCGCCGGCATGTACGGCGACGTGCAAGGCATAGCCGGCAAGGCGCTCGACGAGATCGACGCTCTGACGTTGCCGATGATCGAGAGCTTCGATACGGCAGCGAGTGAGGCTCGTGGTCAGCCGGACTAAGTGCTCGGCTGGCCGCCCGCAGCCTGGGCCGTTTCCTCGAGATATTTCACGAAACGGTTGAACGCATCGATGTAGGCTGCGTCTAGAAACTCATCCATCCGCACGATGAGCCCGTTCTTCACGCGGACGCGAAACCTCACCCTTATATCCAAACGTTCCCTTGTCTTTTTATGGGTGTGGTACACGAGCACGGTCGCTCGGACGTCGTCCTTCTCCTCGACGAGGCTCTCGATGACGAAGGCATCGATAACGAAGGTGGCCGCAATGAGCATCAGCCTGGCGGTGAGGGCAGGCTTGCCCTCGGCGCTCGACACCCAGGGAATTTCGAGCGCGTCGACATTCACGACGTGAACGATATCGTCGGCGATGAGCGAAAGAACGCCTTCTAGATTGCCATCGTTCCAGTGCCGCACGGCCAGGCGGAACACAGCGGCATCTACTTCCCTCGACATCGAACCCAGCCTTCTCAGAGCCAAGCCAGCCCGGTTCGTCCCTAGTTCTCGTCCATCTTGAGGGCGGCGATGAAGGCCTCCTGCGGGATTTCGACCTTGCCGAACTCACGCATCCTCTTCTTGCCGGCCTTCTGCTTGTCGAGCAGCTTGCGTTTGCGCGTGATGTCGCCGCCGTAGCACTTGGCGATCACGTCCTTACGCATCGCGCTGATGGTTTCACGCGCGATGACTTTGCCGCCGATGGCCGCCTGGATAGGAATCTTGAACAGGTGCGGGCGGATCAGCTCTTTGAGCTTTTCGCACATCGACCGCCCGCGGCTCTCCGCGCGGCTGCGATGCACGATCATGGACAACGCGTCGACCGGCTCGTCGTTGACGAGGATCGACAGCTTCACGAGGTCGTTCTCCTCGTAGCCCTTGATCTGATAATCGAACGACGCATAGCCGCGAGAGACCGACTTCAGCCGGTCGTAGAAATCGAACACCACTTCGTTGAGCGGCAGCTCGTAGATGAGCATGGCGCGTGTGCCGACGTAGGTGAGCTGCTTCTGTCGCCCGCGCCGGTCCTGGCAGAGCTTGAGCACTGCGCCGAGATACTCGTCCGGCACCAGGATCGTCGCTTCGATCCACGGCTCCTCGATATGATCGATACGCACCGTGTCCGGCATGTCGGCCGGGTTGTGCATCTCGATCACCGAGCCGTCCGTCATGTGCAGGTGATAGATGACCGACGGCGCCGTGGTGATGAGATCGAGATTGAACTCGCGCTCGAGCCGCTCGGTAATGATCTCGAGATGCAGGAGCCCCAGGAAGCCACAGCGGAATCCGAAGCCCAGCGCAGCCGAGCTTTCCGTCTCGAACGAGAAGCTGGCATCGTTGAGCCTGAGGCGCGCCATGGCGTCCCGGAGGTCCTCGAAGTCCGCGGCGTCAACCGGGAAAAGGCCGCAGAACACCACCGGCTGGGCCGGCTTGAAGCCCGGCAGCGGCTCCGCAGTCGGGTGCTTTTCGTCCGTCACCGTGTCGCCGACACGCGTATCGGCCACTTCCTTGATCGCCGCGGTGAAGAAACCCACTTCGCCCGGACCAAGCTCGGCAAGCATTTCCTGCTTGGGCCGGAAGATGCCGACGCGCTCCACTTGATAGTGGCCGCCGGTGGCCATCATCTGCACCTTCTGGCCGCGCTTGAGCACGCCCTCTTTGATGCGCACGAGCACGATGACGCCGAGATAGGCGTCATACCAGCTGTCGACGAGCATGGCCTTGAGCGGCTTGTTCGCGTCGCCCGTAGGCGCGGGCAGACGTTCGACGACGGCTTCCAGAACCGCCTTCACGTTGAGGCCGGTCTTGGCGGAGACGCCCACGGCATCCGAGGCATCGATGCCGATCACGTCCTCGATCTGCTTCTTGACGCGATCCTCGTCGGCCGAGGGAAGGTCGATCTTGTTCAGAACCGGGAGGATCTCGAGATTATTGTCGAGCGCCTGATAAACGTTGGCGAGGGTCTGCGCCTCCACACCCTGACTTGCATCGACGACCAGAATTGCGCCTTCGCAGGCAGCCAGGCTGCGCGAGACCTCGTAGGCGAAGTCGACGTGGCCAGGGGTGTCCATCAGGTTGAGCTGATAGGTCTTACCGTCCGTGTGCTTGTAGTCGAGGCGCACCGTCTGCGCCTTGATCGTGATGCCACGCTCACGCTCGATGTCCATGGAATCGAGGATCTGCTCCTTCATCTCGCGGTCGGAGACGTTTCCACACAGCTGAATCAGCCGGTCGGAGAGCGTCGATTTCCCGTGGTCGATGTGAGCGATGATAGAAAAATTACGGATCAGCGAGGTGTCGGTCATGGCCGCGTGCTTAGCACCTCATGTGGCGGGGCAAAAGGGGCGTTTCCGGCTCGCTGACAGCCCCGATTTGTCCCCATGGACGGCTCTAGGCCCGGATATGCTTAGAATTCCTCTAATCTAGGACACTGGGCCGCAGATAGCGAGGCGCAACGCCGCGTATTGGGCGCTATTGCAAGGCCGTCACTGTCTTGACGGCGCCACAACGCTCAGCGTTGAGTGCATCCCGAAACACGGGAAAGGTCAGAAATGCGCATTACGAGCCTGATGCTTGCCGCCGCGGCGCCCCTCCTTTTTGCTTCATACGTCGCTACGGAAGCCTTGGCGGGCGGCCTGCAGTTTGGTCCGCCGGAAGATCAGAGGGCCGTAAAGAAGAAAAAGCCAGCGGCGACTACGCCCGCGACCGATCCTTCCCTCGCCCCCGGCGCGACAGCTCCAGGGACTCCCGTTGCGCCTTCTGCCGGGAGCGTCGCGCCTCCAGCCGAGACGCCCGCAGAGGCTGTTCCCGCAGCAGTCGCAGTTCCCCAGTCGGCCCCGGCTCCCGTGAACCCGGCCAGAGTCTCGACCAAAGGCATTCCGCCCCCGCCTGCTCCGGCGAACTGCAAGACCGTCGGCACCTTCGACGGCTGGATGCGAGAGTTCCGCCGCGAAGCCGCCGCCGAGGGCATCAGCCAGCGCACGATCTCCGACGCGCTCGACGGCATGACGCTCGACCAGTCGGTTATTTCCCGTGACCGCAAGCAAGGCTTCTTCGCCCAGAGCTTCACCGACTTCTCGGCCAAGCTGGCGACCAACAATCGCGTCCAGAACGGCCGTACGCAGATCCAGAAGAACCGCGAGACCTTCGATCGCGTCGAGAAGCAGTTCGGCGTACCCGCCTCCGTCATCACCGGCTTTTGGGCACTCGAGAGCGATTTCGGCTCGGTCGGCATGGGCAAGTTCCAGATCCTGCGCTCGCTGGCGACGCTTGCCTATGACTGCCGCCGAGGCCCCATGTTCCGCGACGAGCTCAAGGCGGCGCTCCGGATCATCGAACGCGGCGACATGACCCCTGCGGATATGATCGGCTCCTGGGCCGGCGAGATCGGGCAGACCCAATTCCTGCCCACGCGCTACCTCGAGCACGCTCTCGACTATGACGGCGACGGCCACCCGGACCTGTTCCGCAACCCGACCGACATCATCGGCACAACGGCCAACTACATGAACCATCTCGGCTGGCGGCCCAACGAGCCCTGGCTCGAGGAAGTACGCGTGCCGGGCAAGCTTCCCTGGGAGCAGGCCGATTTGACGATCAAGCACCCGCGCTCGCAGTGGTCGGCCTGGGGCGTCACCAAAGCGGACGGAACCCCGCTCGAGAACGACGCCATGCCGGCAACCCTCCTGCTGCCCATGGGGCGCCTCGGCCCGGCATTCATGGCCTTCCCGAACTTCGACGTCTACTTGCAGTGGAACCAGTCCCTGAACTACGCCACCACCGCCGCCTACCTCGCCACGCGCATCGACGGCGCCCCCGTCATGCGCCGCGGTGCACAAGACATCCCCGTGCTCTCTCCGGAGGAAGCCAAGGATCTGCAACGGCTTCTTACCCAGCGCGGCTTCGATGTCGGCGAGATCGACGGCAAGATCGGCCTGAAATCTCGCCAGGCGATAAAAGCCATGCAGCTGAAGTACAAGCTGCCGGCGGACTCCTATCCGACGCCTGAGCTTTTGGCCGCTTTGCGCGGCGGCTAACCAATCCTGAGACTGCCTGTTTGCACGCCGCCCCGCCGCACGGTAAATCTGTGCCCGGGGTTCGGGGGGAAACGGGCTGCCGGACACCTTGAGAGTAGTGCGTAACGGAGGGTATTAGCCGTGCGACAGGCGAGTGTGTCCGAACTCGAAGAGAAGCTCGCTCGCATATTGGCGCTTGCGGACCAACCATCTGAGAGTGCGCCGGAGCTCATCTCCCGGCTTCGCCGGATGTATCACGAGATCCACGAAATCGATCTCTCCCGCTACGATGCGGCGGAGCTACGCAGCCGCGTACCGGCCTTGCTCGCAGCGACGTTCGCAGCACGCATGCGGGTCCGCGATCGCATTGCCGAGTGGAAATCGCAAAGGCTTCTGAATCGCGAGACCGTATGGGCTCTGCGCGATCTGTTCCGCATTGCCCGGTACGGCGCCGACATGCTGGGCGAGGTCGGCATCATGAACGCACGCCTCGTCGACGGCGAGAAGCCGAAGCGCGCCTTCACCGGCAGCGACCACAACACGCTGGTCCACCCCAAATTCGACAACGGCCGCAATATCGCGTTTCAGTCGGGCGATGTCCTGCTTATGCGCGGCTCCGCTCACAACAGCGCCGCCATCGCCCGCATCGGTGATGTCGACACTCAGTTCAGCCACGTTGCAATCATCTACATCGACGCCGAGCAGAAGCACTGGGTGGTCGAGGCGTTGATCGAGGACGGCGCCGTCATCAATACGCTCGAGCATGTGCTCGATCATGGTCTCGGCCGCGCCGTGCTGTACCGGCACAAGGACCCGGTCCTTGCCGCCCGCGCCGCCAAAATCATTCATGCGCGCGTGCTCGCAACCAAAACCGGCTTTGCCTCGCACATTCCTTATGACTTCTCGATGCGCCTCAAGGGTCGCAGGAAGCTCTTCTGCGCTAAGCTGGTGCAGCAGGCGTTTCTCGATGCCAGCGGCGGCAAGACGAAGCTGCCGGAATTCAAGACCCGCCTCGACCGCAATCGCAACCGCGCCTTCTTCAAGAGCATCGGCGTCACCGCCCGCGAGACCTTCGCGCCTGGCGATATGGATCTGGATACCGCCTTTGACCTCGTCGCCGAATGGCAGGACTACCGCGTCACGCCACGCCTGCGCCGGCAGGACATGATCATGACGAAGGTGTTCGAATGGATGGAGACTCGCGGATACGAGTTCAAGGAAGACCTGTTCATCAAGTTCGTCGCCATTTTCGGCCGGCTTTCGAGCTACCTGTCGGATCACTCCAAGGAGCTCATCGCCAACGTTGTGCCAAAAGTCCCCCGCAATATGAGCCGGAGTTGCATTGCAGTCATTGCCATGCTGCACAAAACGGCAGAGACTCTAATGCCCGGATTGACTGCACTCGATGACGATCACGTCACCATGACCGGCACGCCATTACATCCTATCGAGATTCTGAATCACCTCGAGAAGCTGCGCGAGGTCTCAGACGGCAAGATCGGCTATCTGCACGGAAAAGCATGAAACGCACGCTCTGCTCTGCGCTTCTGATTGCTGCGCTGGCCCTGCCGGCCGCGCCGCTTCCTGCCGCGACGGGAGGAAAACACAAATCCCTGTTTAGCGATAAGAAGCCATCGGCTCCGCCCGGCGATCCTCAAACTCTCAAGTGCGACACGCTGAAGAAGGGCGTCACCCAGCACCTCGACAACATGAAGAGGTTCAACGCTCAGATCCAAGCTGAGCGCCAGCGCCCGAGCGATCTCGAGGGAATGTTCGATAAATGGAGCGGCTCCAGCCGGACTGCTGCGCTTAGCGAGCTGAACGGCAAGATTGCCAGAGAACGGCGCACGGCCGAGGAGATCGCAGCGCTTCTTCCGGCCTACAAATGTCCGCCGGTCGATATCGACGCCGAGCTGAAAACCCCTCTCGTTGACCCGCAAAAGAACCACGCCGACTGCCTGCTACAGAAGTCACAGCAGCAGGAACTGCTTGCCGATCCCTCGCTGGCGAAATCGAACCCTAGTGCAGCTTCACGTGCGGCTCGGTGCGGCGCGTGAGCAGGCGCGACACGGTATCGAGCGCCACCTTCCAGAAGCCATGCAACGCCACCTCGTGCATCTTGTAGAGCGAGCGGTACATGAGCTTGGCGACGAAGCCTTCGATGAGCATCTTGCGTCCGGTAACGAAGCCCATGAGGCTGCCGACCGTCGAATAATGCCCGAGCGACACCAGCGAGCCGAAGTCGCGATAGACGAAGGGCTTGAACTCGCTCGCGCCCTTGAGGCGCTGCTGCAGAACCTTGACGAGATACGAGGATTCCTGGTGCGCCGCCTGAGCGCGGGGCGGAATGGCCAGCGTCTCGCCATCCGGAACGAGATAGGCGCAATCGCCGAACGCGAAGACGTCGGGATCGAGCGTCGTCTGCAGCGACGGTTTGACGACAAGCGTATTCGACCGGCTGAGCTCGAGGCCGTCGAGGTTCTTCAACACGTCCGGCCCCTTCACGCCCGCGGCCCAAACGACGAGCTCCGAGGGGATGAAGTTGCCGTTCGCGAGCTTCACGCCCTCACCCGTCACCTCGGTGACGCGCGCATTCGTGTGAATATCGACCTTGAGCTTTCTTAAAATTTCTGCGGTCGCTTCTGAGATGCGCGGCGGTAGCGCTGGCACGATGCGGTCTGCAGCCTCGATGAGGCTGATCTTGATATCCTTGTCGGGATCGATCTTGTCGAGACCGAAGGCGACGACGCCGCGTGCCGTTCCATGCAGTTCGGCCGAAAGCTCGGTTCCCGTGGCTCCGGCGCCGATGATGGCGACGTCGAGCTGCGAAGGCCGGATAGGCTCCACCTGCGTGTTTGCGCGCACGCACGCATTGATGAGACGGCGGTTGAAGCGCGCCGCCTGTTCCGGCGTATCGAGAGCCATGGCGTGCTCTTTCGCGCCCGGAACACCGAAGAAGTTCGTCACGCTGCCGATCGCGATGACGAGCGTATTGTAGGGAAGCCAGCGGTCGGGCGTGATCACGCGCCCATCCTCGTCCATCGTCGCGGCCAGATGCACGAGCTTCTTCGCGCGGTCGAGACCGATCATCTCGCCATAGCGGAACTTGAAGCCGTGCCAGTGGCCTTGCGCCATGTACTCGACCTCGTGGCGGTCGAGATCCATGCTTCCGGCGGCGATTTCGTGCAGCAAGGGCTTCCAGATATGCGTCCGCGACCGGTCGACGAGGGTGATCGCTGCCTTCTTGCGCCGGCCGAGCTTGCGCCCGAGGGTCGTCGCGAGCTCGAGCCCGCCCGCGCCGCCGCCAATGATGATGATGTGATGAAGCGGTGGCTTCGGCAAAATAAGCGGGGCGGTGTTCTGCTCAGTCATCCGTCTCTCCCGAACGGCGAAGTGATCAGCTTCTGATCTCTCCGCCCGTAACCTTCTTCACTTCGGCGATGACCTTCTGAGACACCGCATCGATGTCCTGCTCGGTCAGCGTCTGAGCCGTGGGCTGCAGCGTCACCTCGATCGCCAGAGACTTCTTGCCTTCGCTGGCAAGTGCTCCGCCCTCGAACAGATCAAACACATTAACATTAGAAATAAGTGACTTGTCTGCACCGAGCGCAGCCTTGATCACGTCGCCGGCCTGAACCGCCTTGTCGAGGACGAAGGCAAAGTCCCGGCGAACCGGCAGCAGGTCGGCCTGCGCCAGATCCGATTTGGCGCGCGACTTCTTCTTTTCCGGTGGCAGAGCATCGAGGAACACCTCGAATGCAACGACTGGTGCCGCAACGTCGAGACTGTTGAGAGTGGCAGGATGCACCTCGCCGAAATAGGCGAGCACGGTTTTGGGCCCGAGGCGCAGCGTGCCCGAGCGGCCGGGGTGATACCACGACGGCGCATCACGCGTGATCTGCGCCTTGCTCGCATCGACGCCCAGCGCCGTGAGCACGGCCACGGCGTCCGCCTTGGCGTCGAAGACGGTGACGGCATCCGCAGCGCCCTGCCAATGACGTCCGCTGCCCTGCACACGTGCCGTACCTGCGCGAACGCCGGCGACGCCGAGATACTGGTCCGCAGGTTCCTCGCCGCGATAGGCCTGGCCCAGCTCGAACAGCGCCACATCGGAAAAGCCGCGATTACGGTTGCGCTCGACGGCCGTGAGCAAGCCGGGAATGAGGCTTGGCCGCATGGCCGCGAGATCGATCGAGATCGGGTTCGCGAGCTCGATCGGAGCCTTGCCGTTGCCGAACTGCTCGGCCTGCCCACGCGGAATGAACGACCAGGTTACAGCTTCGACGAGCCCACGCGCTGCAAGCAGCCGGCGCGCGCGCCGCGCACGCTTCTGCCGCTCGGTCAGCACCGGCCGCGCCACGCCGGAAAGGCGCGGCAGCGGGGTCGAGGGAATGTTGTCGATACCGGCGATGCGCACGACTTCTTCTACGAGATCGGCGGAGCCGTGGATATCGGGACGCCATGACGGCGGTGTCACTTCGAGCGTGTCACCGTCGCCGACCAGAACGCAGCCGAGCGTCTCCAGGATGGTCTTGATCTCGGCCGTCGGCACCTTGATGCCACCGAGCTTCTCGACGCGGCCGAGATCGAACACGATCGCCTTGCGCGGATCCGGCACCTTGCCGGCGACGGTCGCCTTCGACGGCTTGCCGCCGGCGATCTTCATGATCATCTGCGTCGCGATATCGAGACCGGGCAGCACCGATTGCGGATCTACTCCGCGCTCGAAGCGATAGCGTGCGTCGGTGACGAGACCGGCTTTGCGACCCGTTGCGGCCGTACGCAGCGGATCGAAATAGGCGCTCTCGATCAGCACGTCGACGGTTTCGTCTGTCGAGCCGGAAGCTTCGCCGCCGATGATGCCGCCAAGGCCGAGCGGCCCGGAGTCATCCGCGATCACGCACATAGTCTCGTCTACGGCATGCTCGTTGCCGTCGAGGCCTATGAACTTTTCGCCCGCCTTGCCGAGACGCGCCGTGACCGCGCCCTTGAGCTTGGCCGCGTCGTAGACGTGCAGGGGCCGCCCGCGATCCTGGCTGATGTAGTTGGTGACGTCGACGAGCGCGTTGATGGGCCTGAGGCCGACCGCCTTGAGTCGAGCCTGCAGCCAATCCGGCGAAGGACCGTTCTTCACGCCTTTGACGAGACGCGCGGCGAACACCGGACAGGCGTCCGCCGTCTCTCTCGTAAAGCTGAGCTTCACCTCGATGGGGCAGTCGAACGCCCCCTCCACGCCGGAGATCGCTTTCTCCGGCTTGAGCGTGCCGAGCCCTGCCGCAGCCAGATCGCGCGCGATACCGCGCACGCCCGTGCAATCCGGTCGGTTCGGCGTCAGTTTGACCTCGAACATCGGATCGTTGAGGCCGACGGCATCGATGTAGCGCTCGCCCAGATGCTCGGCCATCTCGGGACCGAGATCGAGGATGCCGGAGCTTTCTGTGTCGAGCTCGAGCTCGGCAGCCGAGCACATCATGCCGTTCGACACGACGCCGCGAACCGGCTTCCTCTCGAGCGTGATCTTGGAACCCGGAATGTAGGTGCCGAGAGGCGCGAACACGGAGAACATGCCGGCACGCGCGTTCGGCGCGCCGCACACGACCTCGTACAGCGGTCCACCCTTCTCAACCTCGACCTGCACCACCTGCAGCTTGTCGGCGTTCGGGTGCTTCTTCGCTTCCACGATGCGCGCAACGCGAAAAGCGCCCAGCTTCTCAGCCGGATCGGTAACGCTTTCGACCTCGAGGCCGATCGCCGACAGCTTGGTGGAGATCTCTTCGACCGTCGCCTTGGTCTTGAGGTGGTCCTTGAGCCAGGACAGCGTGAACTTCATGGTCGCTCCTTGATCTTCCTCACCCGCTGACGCGCGGAGAGAAAGTCGCAATCATCAGCTCGAAAGCCCGCCCGCGAGCGTCGGGACGTCGAGCATCGAGAACCCGTAGTGGCGAAGCCAGCGCAGGTCCGCCGAGAAGAACGCGCGCAGATCCGGCACGCCGTATTTGAGCATGGTCAGGCGGTCGAGACCCATGCCGAATGCGAAGCCCTGGTAGACCTCGGGATCAAGCCCGCAGTTGCGCAGCACATTCGGATGCACCATGCCGCAGCCCAAGATCTCGAGCCACGCGCCCGGCTTGCCAATGGCCTCCGCGCCGATGTCGACTTCGGCCGAGGGCTCCGTGAACGGGAAGTGAGACGCGCGGAACCGCATCTTCACGTCATCCACCTCGAAGAACGCCTTGCAGAACTCTTCCAGCACCCACTTCAGATGTCCCATGTGCGTGGCCTCGTCGATGACGAGGCCTTCGATCTGGTGGAACATCGGCGTGTGCGTCTGGTCGCTGTCGCAGCGGTAGACGCGCCCCGGAGCAATGATGCGGATCGGCGGCTTGCGGCTCTGCATCGTCCGGATCTGCACCGGGCTCGTATGCGTGCGCAGCAACAGCCGCGAGCCGTCGGGCTTCGGCGGGAAATAGAACGTGTCGTGCTCCTGCCTGGCAGGATGCTCGGCCGGAATGTTGAGCTTGGTGAAGTTCATGTCGTCAGTCTCGATATCGGGACCTTCCGCGACATCGAACCCGAGATCGGCGAAGATCTCGACGCACTCGTCGAATACCTGGCTCACAGGATGAATGCGGCCCAGCGCCTCTGCTGCGGGACGAACCGGCAGCGTGACGTCCGCACGCTCGCTTTCGAGCCGCGCCGATAGCGCTTCGGTTTCGAGTGCGGCCTTGCGCGCTTCGAGCGCTTCCGTCACGCGCTCCTTGACCGAGTTGACGGCCTGCCCGAAAGCCTTGCGCTCCTCCGCCGGCAAGGCGCCGAGACGCGCCATCTGCTGCGAAACGGAGCCCTTCTTGCCCAGCGCATCGACGCGCACCTGCTCGAGCGCAGCAAGATCCCGCGCAGCCGCGATGGCCGCGACGAGCTCACGCTCAAGCGCACCGAGGTCGGGCGAACTCGTGGTGGTGGTCATGGAGCGGCGCGCCTCTCGTTCGTTGAACGTCCCGAGGCGCAAGCCCACGCCCCAGGGGTTCCGCGTTGCGCCCCTCGCGCCCCGACGGGATCATGTGACCCGCCGGTCGTTGGACGCCTCCGCCGCAATTCTGCGGAGGCGAGAGGCGCGATGAGGCTGACCTGTTTCTGAACCTTGCTTGCGTCAGATCTTTCCATCTGACGCAAAGCCATCGGTCCGGAGCTTAGGCCGCGGCCTTCTTGACCGCAGCGTCGGCCTGATCGACGAGCGCCTTGAACGCTGCCGTATCGCGGATCGCGATGTCGGAGAGAACCTTGCGATCGATCTCGATCCCGGCCTTCGTCAGACCGTCGATAAATCGTGCGTAGGTCATGCCATGCTCGCGGACGGCGGCATTGATGCGCTGGATCCAGAGCGCGCGGAACGTGCGCTTGCGGCGCTTACGATCGCGATAAGTATACTGCATGGCCTTTTCGACGGCCTGCTTCGCGATCCGGATCGTGTTCTTGCGGCGGCCGTAGTAGCCCTTGGCGGCCTTGATGACTTTCTTGTGCTTGGCGTGGGCGGTGACGCCGCGCTTAACGCGTGCCATGGCGATGCTTCCTTAGACTGATTGCGAACTTGGGTTGGACTAAGCTTAGGCTCAGCGGGCGTACGGCATGTACTTCTTGACGATCTTAGCGTCGCTGTCGTCGAGAACCATGGTGCCGCGCGCATCGCGAATGAACTTCGCGTGCCGCTTGATCATTCCGTGGCGCTTGCCCTGGGCTGCGGCTCTAACCTTGCCCGTTCCAGTCATCTTGAAGCGCTTTTTGGCGCCGCTCTTGGTCTTCATCTTGGGCATTTTGCTCTCCTCATCGTGTCGTCACGGGCCGCAGGGCTCACCTGAACGAAAGCGAGCCGGCTCTCTGACCTGGCACCTTGAAGGAATTAACCGTCACTGACGGTTGAGACGGCGAACGCCGCCTCGGCCTGCAAGAGCTTATGGACCAGAGAGATGCTTTTTTGCGGAACCGCAGTTTGCAAAAGCATAAAAGCCGCCACGGCATGCCCCGCCGGGCGGCTCTGAGGAGCAGCTTATATGTGGGAGGCCCTAGGATTGCAACAGCAGACCAGAGCTGAAGGTCCCTGAAGCAGACCGACTGCGAGGCGCCCGACCTTCCAAATGCAGCAACCACTAATTATCGCGAGTTGGTCAGGTAACCATCGAGTCTGCATAAGAAAACGCGGGGACATAAGAATAATTTGGCAAGTTCATTGAATGCAACAATGTTTCTTCTCAAGCATTTCGAGCCGCATTCAGCAACTGCCACGATATTGTCATGATTTGACACAGACCTATTGTGCCTGGACCTCGTTACCGGAGAGATCAATTTGTGTGCAAGCCTAGTGCTCTAGAGATCAATATCAGTGGGCTGCCTGGAACGTCTTGCCTTTGTAGAAAAGCCAGTTCATATAGGGCTGTCGAACACGCCTTGGTTCACTCTACGAAAGCGCGCCGCGCTGACACTGGACGTCTCCATCGCGCGATTTGATGACATCTCCGGTCATCGGGTCCGGGGAACCTCACTACCTGCTTTGGAGGCACTATAATGTCTAACGGCACTGTCAAGTGGTTCAATGGTCAGAAGGGCTATGGATTCATCCAGCCCGAAGAAGGCGGCGCCGACGTCTTCGTTCACATCTCCGCCGTTGAGCGCGCTGGACTTCAGACTCTTCGCGAGGGTCAGAAGATTGCCTATGAGACTGAGCGCGGCCGTAACGGCAAGATTGCTGCCGTGAACCTGCGTCCGCTCTAAACGACTTACGAGCGTAGAAATACGGGGAGCGGAGAGGTCTGCTCCCCGTTCGTTTTGCATTTTTTCCAATTCGGGTGCGGCCCAAGGAGTTTGAATGGCGAAAGAGGAGATGCTCGAGTTCGAGGGCGTTGTAGTCGAGGTGCTTCCCGACGCGCGCTGCCGTGTAAAGCTCGACAACGGGCACGAAGTCGTCGCCTACACTTCCGGCCGCATGAAGAAGAACCGCATCCGCATTCTTGCTGGTGACAAGGTTACGGTCGAGATGACGCCCTATGACTTGACCAAGGGACGCATCAACTTCCGCCACAAGGATGCACGCGCATCGTCCGCGCCTTCGTCTTCGTTCGGCCCCGGCGGCGGTCCGCGTCGGCCGCGCTAGATCAATGAGCTACGTCGGATTTGCAGGGGTCTGACGTAAGCACCCACCCGAACTTCTTTATGGATTTTCGAACCCGAAGCGGTAGCGAACGAGCTTCCCGCGCTCGAACTCGTATTCGGCATAGTACACGGGGTAGTTGAAGCCCTTGAGTTCGGGGTCGCGATCGGCGTTTTCGATCTCATACTGGATCGTCTCGCCGTCGCCGTTCCTCTCGTCCGCTCTGAGGCATTTCCCGAAGCGGTTGATGACGTCCTCGCGCGACATGCCGAGCTCGATGCCTCGCCCGGTCACGAATGATGGCGTTGGTAGATCTTGCAGTGCCAGCGCCTCGATGCCGGCTTTGCGCACCTCGATCTCGCCGTACTGATCAGTCTCGGCTCCAAAGTGGGCAAAGAGAACAAGCTCCTCGGCTCCGTTGGAGGAGACGAAGCGGACATGCGGCATGTCCTCCTCTGCTTCGGTCAGCGGCAAGCCGGAGCCGACCTGGCGCGCCGCGCTCTCCGCATCCACAAGCTTGATGCCATAGACCGAAAGATCCGGATCCTTCATGCGGCAAGCCTTCGGCTTTGCGGAGGCCGTCGCGGTTGCCAACAGGCTGAAGCCAATCGCCAGAAAATAAAGCAGTCGACGTGCCTGCATAAGACGCGTGCACCTTGAGCATTATCGGACGCGAGAAAATCCGGAAAAGCATGAGGCGAAATCCGCCTTCGCGATCCGGCGCCCCGCGGACGGGGCCGCGGCCCTATTTTATTGGATGACCGGAGCAGTGCGGAGACAATAGCTCCTAACGCGCAAGACGCCAGCCTCTTGCGCCATTTTGCGGAAGGCTCATTGAGCCAGCACGCTGACGCGGCTCCCGCGCGGCTCTGGTGACTGTATCGTCACCGAGCTGTGTTGCTTCGTCGATGTTGCAGAGAAACATATGCGCTGCTGCTTCCCAGCTGAAAGCGAGCGCTGCCGCGCGAACTTGGGCGCGATCGAGCGAAAGGGCAGCAACCGCCGCTGTCTGCAGATCCTCGTCGAGAACACCGGATACGCCTTGGGTGATGAGATCGCGGGGACCCGTTACCGGAAACGCAGCAACCGGAACGCCCGACGCCATCGCCTCGAGGATGACCATTCCGAACGTATCCGTGCGGCTCGGAAACACGAATACGTCAGCCGACGCATAGCTTGAAGCAAGCTCCTCGCCCGCGGCGACGCCGGTGAAGATCACATCCGGATACTTGCGTTCGAGCACGGCGAGCTGCGGGCCATCGCCGACCACGACCTTGCGGCCGGGTAGATCGAGCAAGAGAAACGCCTCGATGTTCTTCTCGATCGCCACGCGGCCGACGTAGAGGAATACCGGATCGTTGCCGAAGCGGCGTACGGGCCTGGGCCGAAAGAGATTGGTGTCTACTCCGCGCGTCCACGGCAGCAGATTGTGGAAGCCACGCCGCGAAAGATCCGCCGCCAGGCTCTGCGTTGCCACCATCGTCCCGACGCCGGCGTTGTGAAACCGCCGCTGCAGCCCGTAGATCCAAGACTCGGGCACCAGCGATCGGGAGGCTACATATTCGGCGAAACGTGTGTGGAAGCTGGTCGTGAACGGGATCCCGGCGCGCAGGCAATGGGATCGCGTCATCCAGCCCACTGGACCTTCGGTAGCGATATGAATGGCATCGGGAGCTGCGGCCGCAATGAGCTTCCGCGCTCGTGCAAAGTCAGGCAACGCAAGCTGGATCTGCGGATATGTCGGACAGGGAATGGAACGAAAGTGCGAGGGCGTGAGGAACGTGAGGCTCGCTCCCAGCGTCTCGACGGTTTCAGCCAGCCGCTCGTACGTCCGCACCACACCGTTGACTTGCGGATGGTAGGCGTCGGTCGCGACGAGGATTCGCATCAAGCAACCTTGAGCGCTTCCGCCGGCGGCTCGACCGCACGGCGCTCCCGCACCACATCGAGCCAGCGCACGAGCTCGAGCTCGCCCGAGGCCGTCTCTCCGATTGCGGTGCAGCTCTCGACCCAGTCACCCGTGTTGATGTACTGCACACCGTCGATTTCGCGCGAGGCGGCGTGGTGGATGTGGCCACAGATGACGCCGTCGACATTTCTGCGTCGCGCCTCGTCGGCGAGGTTCCTCTCGAACTCGCCGATGAAGTTCACCGCCGTTTTCACGCGGTGCTTGAGGTAGGAAGACAGCGACCAGTAGCCGAGCCCCAACCGTCGGCGCACGAAGTTCAACGGCCAGTTGGACCACAGCGCCAGCTCGTAGCCACGATCGCCAAGGAAAGCCAGCCAGCGCGCGTAGCGCACGACGACATCGTACTCGTCGCCGTGCATCACCAGGAACTTGCGCCCGTCAGCGGTGGAGTGAATGGCCTGACGCTCGATCTCGATGCCGCCGAAGTGCATGCCGCAGTAGTCGCGCATGCCCTCGTCATGGTTGCCCGGGATGTAGATGACGCGAGTTCCTTTGCGCACCTTGCGCAGGAGCTTCTGCAGCACGTCGTTGTGCGACTGGGGCCAGATGGCCCCACGCTTGATGCGCCAGAAATCCAGAATGTCGCCGACGAGGTAGATCGTCTCAGCGTCATTGTATTTGAGGAAGTCCAGAAGCATGTCCGCCTGCGCCGCTCGGGTGCCGAGATGCAGGTCGGAAATGAAAAGGGTGCGGTAGGAGCGTTCAGTCTCCATCGGTCCCAACCCCGTGTAGCAATCTGATCACTGGGCCCTTAAGACCGCATTTGGATTTCAGGAGTGTGACAGTTCGCGGGGACTGCGATGCACCACCGGCCTTTCGGCGCGGTCTTCTGCCGCGGCGGCCGCTTAAGTTAACCAACTGATGCGAAGGGGAAATTGCGTTGCCGCCTTATGGGCGCGCAAGCCCGGTGCGCCAAATGGCCGGTGACCCGCTATGTGCCGCGAAAGCAACGCGGCCCTCTCCTCAGTAGATGCGGGTCGGGAAATACCGCTCCACAAGCTCCTGAAACCGGCCGCTTTGACGGACACGGACGAGCGCCGCATTGATCAGCATTTTGATCTGTGGATCGTTTCTGGGAACGGCGATGGCGAGCCCATCGCCGAAATACTTGGGCTCCAGATAGGGGCCGCCGCGAAACTCGCAGCACTGCCTCGCCAGCGATCCATTTAGCCAGAAGGCCAAGCTGACGCCGTCGTCGAATAGGAGATCGACTTTGCCTTGCTGCACCGCCTCCCGGGCCAGCTCCGGGTTCTCGAACAGCACGATCTTGGCATCGCCGAAATAGGCGCGCAGGAAGGCCTCGTGCGTCGTGCCCTTGGCAACGCCGATCGACACGCCCTCGAGCCCGTCCGGACTCATCTCAAGCTCAGTCGAGCCGATGCGCCCGACGAAACGACCCGGCGTATAGAAATAGCGATCGGTGAAATCCACATCCGTGAGCGCCTTCGCGGTCACCGAATGCGCAGCAATGACCGCGTCCGCATCTCCGCGTTTGAGGGCAATAATCAGCTCTTCCCACGGCTTGACCTTGATATCGCAGGCAGCGCCGATCTCGAGGCAGATGGCGCGGGCCAGGTCCACGTTGAAGCCCGCCAGCACGCCATCGTCGTCGTAGTAGTTGAATGGGGGGAAGTCGCCTTCGGTAAGAAATCTGACCACGACGCGCTTCGGCCCGGCCGCCGCGTCGGGATCGGTTTCCCCGCCGGCGCTTGCACCGGCGGCCGGCTGGTCCTGGCCGTAGCTGACACGCGGCGCGATCAGCAGGCACGCGGCAAGGAAAGCAAACGTCAAAAGCAAAGGGGCAAATCGGCCCTGGCCAACGCGGCTTCGATCTCTAGTCATCGTTCGCGCTAGGCCTCTTCCATGAATCGCGCCTCGATTCCGTATTTAACATGGCGCGCATTATGGCAAGATGATTGTTGCGGCCTGGACGCACTGCGGGGGACGGAAGGGGGACTTCTGTGCTCGGGGAGGAACGCCTTGCACCATCACATGGTGCGGAGGAGGCGTGCCGCGCGTTCAGTAACTCGGCGTTACCTGGACAGCTCAAGAACCGCACGCGTATCGTGCGCCGCGCACAAGAAGGGCGAGGCGGATCGCTCGAGGGCGGCCACGGGCGCCGGCGCGGCCGAAATACCGACCAAATCGCACGTCTCCATCATGCCGTTGGCGAGCTGCGGCGCCGCCATCCTGAGCTGTCGGCCGCGGAGCCCGTCTGGCCGTGGCAGAAGGCCATAGCGGCAGGGTTTGCAGCCCTTGTCGTTGGCGCCGCCATCGTAGTGCCGGCCGCCGCACTGCCGGCATTGCTGATCGTTCTCGCGCCGCCGTTCCTCTGCGTGACACTTCTGAGATTTCTGGCGCTGTGGAACGTGTCGACGCGTCATCGTAAGGCGCGGTGTGCCGCCGAGACCAACGCGCGCACAACTGAGCTTCCTGCTTATTCAGTGCTGGTACCGCTCTTTCGAGAGGCCGCAATCGTTCCGGACCTTGTCGCCGCCCTGGCCGCACTGGACTATCCCAAGGACAAGCTTGAGATCTTTCTCATTCTCGAAAGCGTCGACCTCGCTACTCAGGCTGCCGTTCGGTCGGCCGACTTGTCGGCGCACATGACTGTTCTCGTCGTTCCCGATGGCCAACCGCGCACTAAGCCTCGCGCCCTCAACTATGCTCTGACCTTCGCCACCGGAGACTATGTGGTCGTTTACGACGCGGAGGATCTGCCCGAGCCCGACCAGCTTCGCCGCGCCGTCGACGTCCTCGCATCAGCACCGCGCCTCGGCTGCGTCCAGGCCCGCCTCAATATCTACAATCCGGATGAAACCTGGCTCACGCGCCAGTTTACGATCGAATACACCGCACTGTTCGACTGCCTGCTTCCGACGCTCGAGCGCCTGCGCCTGCCAGTGCCGCTCGGCGGCACCTCGAACCATTTTCCCCGCGCGGTTCTCGAAGAGGTGGGCGCCTGGGATCCTTTCAATGTGACGGAGGATGCCGATCTCGGCATTCGCCTGGCACGCAAGGGCTTTCTGGTCGGCGTCCTGGATTCGACCACCTTGGAGGAAGCGCCGGCCACCTTCGGCGGCTGGCTCAGTCAACGTACCCGATGGCTCAAGGGCTGGATGCAGACTTATCTGGTCCATTCCCGCGAGCCCCTCCGTGCCGCGCGCGAGCTCGGGCTCTTCGGCTTCGCCGGACTGCATATCGTCATGGGCGGCCTGCTTCTGTCGGCGCTTGTCCACCCGTGGTTCTACGCGCTCCTTGCCTTCGACGGCATCTTCGGGGTCCTGAGCGAGGCTGAATACGCTCTGCCGCCACTGTTCTGGTGGATCGGCATCCTCAATCTCGTGTCCGGTTACGCCACTGGCGTCGGGCTCGGGTGCGTGGCGGTGGTCCAGCGCGGGCGTTGGCGTCTGGCAGCATCGGCACTATTCATGCCTCTGTACTGGCTGCTGATTTCGGCCGCCGCCTACCGCGCTGTCGGCCAGCTCGTCACCGCGCCATATCGCTGGGAGAAGACCGAGCACAAGGCGCGCTCGGCGACCTCGCCGGCAACCGTCACAACGGCGGCCATGACCTACCGCATACGTCGGTCGCGCGACCTGCTACGTGGCCGCGCCGCTCGCAACGGCAAGCTGGCTCAGGAAGCCTGAGCGCTCATTGGGAAGAAAGCAGAAGCCTCAAGCACGCGAAGAAGCGTCCGTCCCGAGAAGGGCTTCGACAGAAACGGAGCGCCCTTGAGAGCCGGCGGAACAGCGTCCGCAGTCGAGCCTGAAACGAAAGCGAAGGGCGTCCGGGCGGCGAGCAGGTGTTCCGCGATCTCGAAGCTTTTTCCGTCCATGACGTCTACGTCTAGAAACGCAAAGTCGAATGGATTGGCCAGCTCTGCCTTAGCGCTGCGAACCGACGCGCAAATTACCACGTCTGCATTAAGGGCCGCGCTTTCGATGATGCCCTTGATGTCCAGAGCTGTGAAAAACTCGTCTTCGAGAATGAGTATCCGCATATCACCAGTCTATCGCGTTGTAGACCTCCTGCTGGCGGGTAACGGCTTGAAGCGCCGATTCCGCACGACTCCACGTCCACTTGGTCAGAGTGCCCTCGGTGCTCTAACGGCGAGCCCCGCAGTGGGTTCCACGGCGCGACAATCTCGACTGCGAACGACCGGGAGCAGCGCGGAGAGCCGGGCTCCCTAGCGGCCGAAACCGAGAGAGGCGAGCTCCACCTGGCACTTCTTGCCGAGCTGGAAGTACTTCATCATGACGCAGCGCTTGACCTTGGCGACCGTAGGCTGAGGACCGATGCAGAGACGGCGGACGTCGGTCTCGCAAGCGGCACGAAGCGAAGGAGTGACCTCAGGCGGCAGCTGCAGCTCTTCTGCGACCGCGATCGAACTCACGAACGCACAGGCGAACGCGACAAGGGCACGCTTCTTCATTGGTCTAACCCCCACTTTTCCAGTGTCTCTGCCCGTAGGCCCGAGCCCCTTGCAACAGGACAATAAAGGCAGAAATGCTGCAACGCGTCATGGTTTACGCCGTAAATCAAATTTAAAGGATAACGGCTGTGGATAAATCAGCCTGCAAATCCGGAGCACGAGGAATTAATGAATTGAAATAACTAGCTTTATTAGAATGCGCTGCTGTGAACCAAAAACAACTCGGGCGCACCTTTCGGCACGCCCGAACCATCCAAATTGAACGCTGCGAATAGACCTAGAAACGTCGTCTCACACCGTTGCCGACACTCCCGTTGGCACCGCACAAGCGACACCCGTTCCGCTGAGCCCGCAGTAGCCATGCGGAACCTTCGCCAGATACTGCTGGTGGTAGTCTTCGGCGAAATAGAGCTCTGGTGCGGCAGCGATCTCGGTCGTGATCTTGCCCAGCCCGGCCTTCGAAAGCGCGTCCTGATACGAGGCCTTACTCGCCTTCGCGACCTCGAGCTGCGCGTCCGAGTACGTGTAGATGGCCGACCGATACTGCGTTCCGACGTCGTTGCCCTGGCGCATCCCCTGCGTCGGATCATGGCTCTCCCAGAAGGTCTTGAGCAAAGTCTCGAAGCTCAGAACCTTCGGATTGTAGGCCACGAGCACGACCTCGGTATGCCCAGTGCGACCGGTACAGACCTCTTCGTAGGTCGGATTGGGCGTCAGACCGCCGGCGTAGCCGACCGCTGTGACCCAAATCCCGGATCCGAGCTCCCAGAACTTCCGCTCCGCACCCCAGAAGCAACCCATCGCCAACAGGACCTTCTCGGTCCCCGCGGGGTACGGTTGCTTGAGGGGGCGATTGAACAGATAGTGCTCGTGGGCGGTGAGAATCGCGGCCGGCCGGCCCTTGAGCGCCGTATCCGCGGTCGGCATTTCGATCTTCTTGCGTGAGAACAGCATCTTTATCACCTGACCTGAACTCTTGTTACGCTCCATATACGGACCCGCAGGTTCCGGAGTTACAGGCAACCCGTTCACATTCCCGGGAACGATCCGTACCGGCCGCGCAAACGAAAACACCGCCCCGAGCGAACTCGGAGCGGTGTTTTGAAAGCCATTATGAGAGGGGATCACGATACTCACGTATCGTGCCTGATGAAGTTCATTCACATCACGCCTCGGCAGACCTGGCGACGACCTACTCTCCCGCGTCTTAAGACGAAGTACCATTGGCGCTGGGGCGTTTCACGGCCGAGTTCGGAATGGGATCGGGTGCAGCCACCCCGCCATAATCACCAGGTCGGCGGAAGCGTGATGTGATGATGAAAAATATTCTGGTCAATTCCTACGCCCATCAAGGCAGCGCAACAAGCGCCTTTGGCCGTTACTGGCCATTGCCTGCATGCGGATCGCGGATTTAGCGCGATCAACGGCGCAGGCGCCGAGATGAGCATTGCTTAATGAGAGCGATCGAAGTTCGATCGAGCAATTAGTACCGGTAAGCTACATGCATTGCTGCACTTCCACACCCGGCCTATCAACGTGGTGGTCTACCACGGCTCTCAAGGGAGAACTCGTTTTGAGGTGGGTTTCCCGCTTAGATGCCTTCAGCGGTTATCCCGTCCGCACATAGCTACCCTGCTGTGCCGCTGGCGCGACAACAGGTCCACCAGAGGTGCGTCCAACTCGGTCCTCTCGTACTAGAGTCAGATCCTCTCAATTCTCCTACACCTACGGCAGATAGGGACCGAACTGTCTCGCGACGTTCTGAACCCAGCTCACGTACCTCTTTAAATGGCGAACAGCCATACCCTTGGGACCTGCTCCAGCCCCAGGATGAGATGAGCCGACATCGAGGTGCCAAACGATTCCGTCGATATGGACTCTTGGGAATCATCAGCCTGTTATCCCCGGCGTACCTTTTATCCGTTGAGCGATGGCCCTTCCACACAGAACCACCGGATCACTATGACCGTCTTTCGACTCTGCTCGACTCGTCAGTCTCGCAGTCAGGCAGGCTTATGCCATTGCACTCGACGGTTGATTTCCGACCAACCTGAGCCTACCTTCGCACGCCTCCGTTACTCTTTCGGAGGCGACCGCCCCAGTCAAACTGCCCACCATGCAATGTCCTGGGACCGGATGACGGCCCGCAGTTAGACAACCATGTCCACAAGGGTGGTATTTCACATTTCGGCTCCATGAGAGCTAGCGCCCCCACTTCAAAGCCTACCACCTATTCTACACATGCAAATACGATTGCCAGTGCAAAGTTGCAGTAAAGGTGCACGGGGTCTTTCCGTCTAACCGCAGGAACCCCGCATCTTCACGGGGAATTCAATTTCACTGAGTGTGTGCTGGAGACAGTGGGGAAGTCGTTACGCCATTCGTGCAGGTCGGAAC